>ENA-UOJO01000696-UOJO01000696.1-human-gut-metagenome-genome-assembly--contig:-P57-NODE-696-length-49243-cov-10.456554_pt1 | contig 49243 bp, 48 predicted proteins | sample MGYA00242351_ERZ723898 | MGnify/ENA metagenome assembly ERZ723898 | reverse complement strand
AAACACTGGCTTTTTTCGGCTATTTAGTTGTCCAAGGGCTTCATCGTCGGGAACAGAAGTACATCACGGATTGCCTGACTGTCTGTAAGCAACATAACCAGACGGTCAATTCCGTATCCAATACCACCTGTAGGAGGCATACCAATCTCCAGTGCGTTCAGGAAATCTTCATCGGTGTGCTCTGCTTCGTCATCACCAGCAGCTGCGTTCGCATCCTGTGCTGCGAAACGTTCACGCTGATCGATCGGATCGTTCAGCTCGGAGTATGCATTACACATCTCCCATGTATTACAGAATAACTCGAAACGCTCTACCTTTGTAGGATCGCTTGGTTTCTTCTTTGTCAGTGGAGAAATCTCGATTGGATGATCCATGATGAATGTTGGCTGGATCAGCTCCTTCTCACAGTATTCCTCGAAGAAGAGGTTGATGATATCACCCTTCTTATGACGCTCTTCGTATACAATATGATGCTCATCTGCAAGCTTCTTTGCTGCTGCGTCATCCGGTACCTGATCAAAATCAATACCGGTATATTTCTTGATTGCATCGTTCATGGTTAAACGTGCAAATGGCTTTCCAAGATCAATTTCTACACCATTGTAAGAGATCTTTGTTGATCCGCATACTTTTTCAGCGAGGTAACGGAACATGGACTCTGTCAGTTCCATCATGCCTTCGTAATCGGTGTATGCCTGATACAGCTCCATCAGTGTAAATTCCGGATTGTGACGGGTATCAACACCCTCGTTACGGAATACACGACCGATCTCGTATACACGCTCAAGACCACCAACGATCAGTCTCTTTAAGTAAAGCTCAAGAGAAATACGAAGCTTTACATCTTCGTTCAATGCATTATAGTGTGTCTCGAATGGTCTTGCTGCTGCACCACCTGCGTTTGCAACAAGCATCGGTGTCTCAACTTCCATGAAATCACGGTCAGCCAGGAAGTTACGGATCTCTTTGAGAATCTTAGAACGCTTTACGAATACTTCCTTGCTCTCCTGGTTCATGATCAGGTCAATATATCTCTGACGATAACGCATATCGGTATCGGTCAGTCCGTGGAACTTCTCCGGCAGAATCTGTAAAGACTTGGAAAGAAGTGTCATCTCTTCTGCATGGATAGAAATCTCTCCGGTCTTTGTACGGAATGCATATCCCTTTACACCCCAGATATCACCGATATCGGACTTCTTAAATGTTGCATATAAATCCTCACCAATAGAGTCACGTGCAACGTAAATCTGAATGCTTCCCTTTAAATCCTGAATATTTGCAAAAGATGCTTTACCCATAACACGCTTGAACATCATACGTCCAGCGATGGATACCTGAATTGGAGATGCATCCATGATGCTTCTTCTCTCTTCATATTCTTTCTTTGTAGCTTCTTTTGCCTCAGCCTCATCCATACCGTCTGTATTAACTTCCGGTCTTCCTGCTAAAAGCTCGTCTTCATGAGCTGTATATACTTCTTTTACGTCTGAAGTATGGTGTGTCACATCATACTTTGTAATCTGGAATGGATCCTGTCCTGCTTCCTGCAGATTTGCCAACTTCTCGCGGCGAACTTTCAGCAGCTGGTTTACATCCTGCTGGCCGCCCTGATTTGCATTATTTCCCGCCATCTTTCGTTCCTTTCTATTCTACTGTTGATCTCTGGATTTCAAGTACCTTGTAAGAAAGCTCTCCTGCTTCTGTCTCGACAACTACGGTATCTCCAACTTTCTTTCCGATCAGTGCACGGCCTACTGGAGACTCGTTACTGATTTTTCCCTTTAAGCTGTTTGCCTCTGTGGAACCAACAAGTTTATACTCTAACTCGTCATTAAATTCACAATCAAGAATCTTGACTTTACATCCGATGCTGATCTTGTCTAAGTCTACTTCTTCCTCAACAACGACTTCTGCATTCTTAAGAATCTTCTCGATTTCTTCAATACGAGCCTCGATATCTCTCTGCTCATCCTTTGCTGCATCGTACTCTGCGTTCTCGGACAAGTCACCCTGCTCGCGGGCCTCTTTGATCTTCTGTGCAATCTCTCTACGTTTTACAACTTTCAAATCCTGCAACTCGTCTTCAAGTTTTTTCAGACCTTCATAGGTCAAGATATTTTTCTTATCCATTTTTTTACCCCGCTTTATAATAATATTTAAAAAACTACGTATCTCTATAAATTAACTAAGGTATTATACCCAATCAACCGCACAATGTCAAGGTTTTGCGCCGTTTCCGGTTTCTTTGAGATTGCCGAGAAGCAACTCTTCCAAAGCCTCGAACGACTCCACATTGTTGATTGCCACACGAAGCCGTGCTGAATTCGGATAACCTGCGGTATACCAAGCTGCGTGCTTACGGATTTCACGGATGCCAATGTACTCGCCTTTGAACTCCAGCATCATCCTGGCATGCCGCAGAATCATCTGTGTCACTTCTTCTATGGAAGGCTTCGGTAAATGCTCACCGGTCTCAAAATAGTGCAGAATCTGCTTAAATATCCATGGATTTCCCTGTGCTCCCCGGGCAATCATAAAGCCATCACATCCGGTCTGTTCCTCCATAGCGATCACATCCTCCGCCGTCAGCAGATCTCCGTTTCCAATCACAGGAATGGATACCGCCTCTTTTACCTGACGGATAATATCCCAGTCTGCCTTTCCAGAATAAAACTGTTCTCTTGTGCGGCCATGCACAGCCACTGCTGCCGCTCCCGCAGCCTCTGCAATCTTTGCCATCTCCACCGCATTCACATGATCATCATCAAATCCCTTTCTGATTTTTACGGTCACCGGTTTGTTGATTGCCTTTACTGTCTTTCGGATAATCTCCCCTGCCAGTTTCGGGTTCTTCATCAGCGCCGATCCCTCACCGTTATTCACAATTTTCGGCACCGGACATCCCATATTAATATCCAGCAGGTCAAAAGGACATTCCTCGATTTCATGCGCTATATTCGAAATTATATCCGGATCCGACCCAAACAGCTGCAACGATACCGGATTTTCTCTTGGATCAATCTCCAAAAGGCTCTGTGTATTGCGGTTTTTGTACATAATGGCTTTGGCACTGACCATCTCCATACACAGAAGTCCCGCTCCCTGCTCTTTGCATAACAAGCGAAATGGCAGGTCTGTTACGCCTGCCATAGGAGCCAGTATTAAATTATTCGGCAATGTCACATTGCCTATTTTTAATGCTTTTATCATACTATTTTATTTTCCGATTCTGTTTTTTATACACGCGGTAAATACCTTTTAAGGTAAGGTTCGGGTCATAAATATCAATACACGTTGTCTCGTTTGCAATAATGCGTCCCAGTCCACCGGTCACAACCGTTTTCACGTTTTCCAGTCCGACTTCTTCTTTTACTTTGTTGATAATGTATTCCGTCTGACCAATCTGTCCGTAAACAATACCAGCCTGCATGCTCGTGATAGTATCTTTTCCAAGAATGCTCTCCGGCTTTTTGATTTCAATCTCCGGAAGCTTTGCGGCATCTTCTGACAGTGCCTTTGCGGAAATCCGGATACCCGGTGCCGTGATTCCACCGAGAAAAGCCCCGCTTTCATCCACAAAATCATATGTTGTAGCCGTACCGAAATCAATCACCAATACAGGACCTCCATATATTTCATATGCACCAACGGCATCCACGATTCGATCCGCACCGATCTGCTGCGGGTTCGGCGTCACAATACGGATACCTGTCTTAATTCCTGCTTCGACAATAATTGGTGTAATATGAAAATATTTTACCAGTCCGCCCCGCAGGGAATGCATCACATTCGGAACAACAGAGCAAATGATCGCATCCCCGATATCCATTGGCTGAATATTATTCTGTTCGAGCAGATTGTAAAGGATCATTCCATATTCATCGGATGTACGCGGCATCTTGGTGGTAATGCGAAAAGACGCAACAATGACATCCCCATCGAATACTCCACAGGTAATATTTGTATTTCCCACATCTATTGTTAATATCATGTCCTATTCCTCCTCGCTCCATCCTTCGCCCAAAAACATTACACGATAATATGTTTCCACGGCCTCAAGCAATTCCCGCTTTTCATTTCTGAACTGTTTGATCTTCAGCACACTTCCGATCTCATCATAATAGAAATCGCCCTCTTCACAGCTTGTCTTAAACTGAAGATTTCCTTCTTCATCAAATACAAGTTCCAAAATTCCACCGATATCTTCTGTGTAAAGCACACACATGATTTTAAGTTCCTCGCGAATAGACTGTGGCAGTTCATTAAAATTCTCATTCAGGTAGAACTTTTTCTGGTATGCATTGGATACACACAACGTAACTTCTTTAGACATATCCGTATATTCCTCTCACGGAAACCTCTCCGGAAGACACCAGCTTGCGCGATTCCCACGTGTCTACGATGAGCTCTCCTTTTTTTGTAATTCCCATTGCTTTTCCTTCAAATGGTTCCTTCGGATCAAGCACCCGCACCTGTCGGTTTATGTTCACCAGCAGTTCATTGTAATCCTCCTGCAAGCCTTCCATATCCTCGGTCTTAAGGTACACTTCATAAGCTTCCTCAAACTCTTCCAGAAAAACCTCTATAATATCCGCCCGGTGAAAGCGATGTCCACATTCCAGAAGAAGGGAACTTGCTGTCTCTGCAATCTCCTCCGGAAAAGCTTCATTGTGTACATTGATACCAATACCAATGACAATATTGTTGATATAATCAAACTGTGCACTCATTTCTGTGAGCATTCCACAGATTTTCTTTCCGTTTACCACTAGATCGTTCGGCCACTTAATCAGTGCTGGAACATTGGTAACTCTGCGCAATGCCCGTGCAGTTGCCAATGCCGTAACCAGTGTCAGCATAGATGCATTGTTCGGATTGATATCCGGTTTGAGCATAAGTGTCATAAATATACCGATTCCGGATGGTGATTCCCAGGACCGGCCTCTGCGTCCTCTTCCTGCGGTCTGCTGCTCGGACACTACCAGAGTTCCCGTGGGATGACCACTCTCTGCCAGTTCTTTTGCCTTCGTGTTTGTAGAATCAATAGTATCAAAATAATGAATCTCGCATCCTGCCCACTTTGTCTTTCGGATGCTCTCCAACTCTACATCGTTGATCACATCCGGCACAGACAGGAGATGATATCCTTTGTTCTGCACCGCCTCTATCTCGTATCCCATCTCTTTCAACTGATTGATTGCTTTCCACACAGCTGTACGGGACACGCCAAAATGATTACACAGCTCCTGTCCGGACACATATCCGTCTGTTTCACGGAGCATTTTCAATATTTCTGCTTTCATACGCCTTGACCACTTGTTTTAATCTGATAATGTCGCTTTCATAATTGCCTTGATGGAATGCATACGGTTCTCTGCCTCATCAAATACAACCGAACGCGGTCCTTCAAATACTTCATCCGTAACTTCAAGTTCTGATAATCCAAACTTCTCGTAAACCTGTTTGCCGATGGTAGTCTTTAAGTCATGGAATGCCGGCAGACAATGCATGAAAATAGCGCTGTCTTTTGCGTTTTCAAATGCCTTGGCATTTACCTGATAAGGTTTCAGATCGTTGATACGCTCTGCCCAAACTTCTTCTGGCTCACCCATGGATACCCATACATCGGTATAGATGACATCAGCATCTTTGGTAGCTTCCGCAACATCGTCTGTCAATGTAATTGTCGCGCCTGTCTGCGCTGCAACATCCTTGCAGTAATCAACCAGTTCCTTGTTTGGATAATATTTCGGATTGGTACATGCCACAAAATGCATTCCAAGTTTTGCACATGTTACCATAAGAGAATTTCCCATATTATAACGGGCGTCTCCCATATATACGAACTTCACACCCTTAAGTTCTCCGAGATGCTCACGAATTGTCAGCATATCTGCGATCATCTGTGTCGGATGGAACTCATTGGTCAGTCCATTCCACACCGGAACTCCCGCATATTTTGCCAGTTCCTCTACGATTTCCTGTCCATATCCACGATACTCAATTCCATCAAACATTCTTCCAAGTACACGGGCTGTATCCGGAATGCTTTCCTTCTTTCCGATCTGTGAACCGCTTGGATCAAGATATGTAACATGCATACCCAGATCGTGTGCAGCCACTTCAAAAGAGCAGCGGGTTCGGGTACTTGTCTTTTCAAAGATCAATGCGATATTCTTGCCTACAAGGCTGTCATGCATGATGCCCTGATGCTTTTTCTCCTTTAATTCTGCGGATAAATCAATCAGGTATGTGATTTCCTCCGGTGTAAAATCCATTAACTTTAAAAAATTCCGTCCCTTTAATGTCATTGCTCTTCCTCCTTATTGAACATCAGCCCATGCATAATTTGCTTTCAGCAAATGGGCTGATGATTGTAATGCATCAAAGATGCATTGCCCCTACATGGCAAGTTTTCATAGAAAACTTGACACAATCTTTCGTTACAATGAAGTTATTTTACTCCATTTATCCGTTGATTACAACCTGCTAAATGCACACATTGTCATACATTACGAAAATAGAAAAAGCAGATATATCGAAATATCGATACATCTGCCTGTATGATCTATGATTCACGAACCAATCAAAAATTAATAAAATACAATCGGTCCGATCACAACGCCTGCGTGTCCGCTGGATGCAAGCTTAAAGTACTTTGCGCCATCTGTCGGATCATTTCCTGCAAGTGCTGCCTGCGCTGCCTGTCTGGCGCTTGCGCTCACACCACTGGCAAGTCTGGACTCTAATCTTCCGGAAGAAGCCGGGCCAAACTGACCACGCTGATAAATGACACCACGAATGCTATTTGCAAAACTTCCGCTGTGTACACGATTCACTACAACAGCTCCTACAGCAATCATACACTGCTGACTCTGTCCGCCTGCCTCGCACTGGATCAATGCTGCAAGCAGGGTTTCATCATCCGCAGATGCTGTAAGGGATGTTCCCTGCGAAGAAGAAGTTGTTGTTGTCTGTCCATTTGAAGAAGAACTTGAAGATGATGAACTCTGAGTGCTCTTCTTTGCTGCTTCCTGTTTTGCAGCCTCTTCTTTTGCCTTACGCTCTTCCTCTTCTTTCTGCGCTGCAATCTCTTCCTCAATCGTGATTGCTTTTCCTGTCTTCAATGCGACTGTAACATAATCTTCGCTTACATAACAGGTCTGAGAATCAACTTTAACTGCAACCCATCCATCTTTTGCATCAGCCTTCGTATTTACAACAAGTTTATCTCCGGATGCAACTGTCTTAACTACGCCTGCGTCGGTACTTGCTTTCTCACGGATACGAAGTCCGTCAATCTCAACTTTTGCAACCGTCTTACAATTTTTCTTGGCATATGCATATGCTTTCTGACCTGTCACGCAGTAATCGTTCTTCACATATCCTTTTACGTTTCCAGAAGCAATCTTTGTCCATTCGCTTCCTTCATCCTTAATGACTGCACAGTCACCCTTATACATCTTGCCAACAATTTCTGAATCTGCATCTGCCGACTTGCGTACATACAAGAACTCATCGACATCTGCCATCAGTTTATTGTTCCACTCTTTTTCCTCATCGGACAATTCTTTATCATCCTTTGAATCTTGTACAGCTACCTGTGGTTCTGTCTCAACACCTTCTGAAGTGTCACTCTCTACCGGTGTATCTGATACATCCGTTGTGTCCTCTGCTGATGCTGCAACGATATTGGAATCACTTTTTTCAACAGAGACTATACTGTCAAGCATATCTGCTGCTTCGAGTTCATATGCGTTCATAGCAACTGCTACTCCAGCCATTCCATTTTTGTCCATCTGTGTTTCTGCCACCTGATCAGCGGCTTTCACTCCATTACCAGTAACCGCTGTGATTGTTAATGCAAGAGCAATTCCTGCTACCATTACACTTTCAATCACTTTCTTGTCAAATTTCATTATGAACCTCCGTATTCTATCATTGTATATCATCAACAACAATGATGTGCGCAATCATGTATTCCTATCTTATGCGATAAGTATTACACTTATGTTGCGTTTTTAAACACTTTATTTCAAATGTTACAAGTTTGTTACAGTTCGCATTGTAGCATAGTAAAAAGCATTTGTCAAATTTTTGGCAAATTTTGGGTGATTCTCTCCACACCCGCTTAATTTTTGCAAAAAAAATGGGTGTGCCAAACCCCTGGCACACTCTGCATTTCTTTTTGAGGAAATAAATATTACATTCAGTTTAACATTTTACATCAAATGCACATATTTTCTATGGAAAAATCTCTTTCAGGACAGATGAAATCACACGATTTTCCTCCTCATCCTTCTGATGATTCTCCGCTACATTGACGATATGCTTCTCTGTTATGGAATCGCCTTTCTGTTCCACAACAAGTTTCAGGCATTTCTCTATTCGATCCACAATTTGATCTGCCATCTTATTTATTATTTTTTGTGTCTTAGTCAATTTATGTGACACTATCATAAGAGAAATAAAAACAACTGCCTGTACACCAAAAAAGGCACCTGTAAAAACTTCTCTCTGGTATGTATGTACCCACTCCATAATCTGCAATAAAATTGTCATATCAACTGCCTCTCTTTCATATTGTTTAATATCGTACGTCCTCTAACTATATTATAATGAAAGAACGCATATTTCGGAATATCCTTTCGGTCGCAAGTTTCGACAGTTTTTTGCTACGTATGACTGTCATTATCAAGACATAGGCAATGACCAAAAATCCGTCCTTCTTGACTTTTTGCCTGGAAAGTATAATATAGTTTTCATGTAACTGCTTGCTGTCAGATCAGCATACACTACGAATATATTGAATTCCAAATAACAAACAGAGAGGATATATCTTCATGAAAACAACAAAGAAAATCGTAATGACCGGTGGTGGTACTGCAGGTCATGTTACACCAAATATTGCTTTGATGCCAGCATTAAAAGAAGCTGGTTATGACATTACCTACATAGGTTCTTATCACGGTATGGAGAAGGAATTAATTGAAGCCCAGAACATTCCATACATCGGAATTTCTTCTGGTAAGCTCCGCCGCTATTTTGATTGGAAAAATTTCTCGGATCCATTCAAAGTTCTCAAAGGCTATGGCCAGGCTATTTCTATCTTAAAGAAAATAAAACCAGACGTTGTTTTTTCCAAAGGTGGATTTGTTTCTGTCCCTGTGGTATTGGCGGCAAAACACTGCCACATCCCTGCAATCATTCATGAATCCGATATTACCCCTGGTCTTGCAAACAAAATTGCAATCCGTGGTGCTAAAAAAGTATGCTGTAACTTCCCGGAAACAATGAAATATTTACCTGCAGAAAAAGCTGTCTTGACAGGATCACCAATTCGTCGGGAACTTTTTGCCGGAAATGCGGAAGCGTCCATTCGCTACTGTGGTTTTCCAGATCATAATAAACCAGTTCTCTTAATTGTAGGTGGAAGTTCCGGCTCGAAAGTAATTAACGAAGCAGTCCGTAAAGTATTACCGGAATTGCTTGAACAGTTTTATGTCATACATCTGTGTGGCAAAGGAAATCTTGATGAACAATTAAAAGGTGTCCTTGGATATGCACAGTTCGAATATGCAAGTGCTGAATTAACAGACATGTTTGCACTTGCAGATATGGCAATTTCCCGCGCCGGAGCAAATTCCATCTGCGAATTACTGGCTTTGCATAAGCCAAATATTCTGATTCCACTTTCTGCTGCTGCCAGCCGTGGTGATCAGATCTTGAATGCAAAATCTTTTGCAAAACAGGGATTTTCTTACGTTCTTGAAGAAGAACAGTTAACGGATAAGACACTTCTTTCTGCTGTAAAAGAAGTATATGAAAACAGAGAAAAATATATAAAAGCAATGTCCGAAAGCGGACAGATGGATTCTATTGGTACCATCGTAAACTTAATCGAGGAGCAGGCACGCTAATACCTGCCCTCTTTTTATTTATGCAATAATACTCTTACATTGCTTTCTGTTTAACTCTTCACTTATTGTTTAAAATTTCATCTTATTACAAATAGCTTTCATCTCATCATCTGAGAAGTCTTTATGATCCCAGTCAATGATTGCTTTCTCTCCGTCATATCTTGGAATCAGATGCATATGGAAATGAAATACTGTCTGACCAGCAACTTCTCCATTATTCTGCAATACATTATATCCATCACAACCAAGCACTTCTTTTTCATGTGTGATAACACGCTTTGCAAGCTTTGCTGCCTTAGCAAGAATTTCATCGTCAATCTCAAACATGTTTGCATAATGCTGCTTTGGTAAAATCAGCGCATGTCCCTTTGTTGCAGGACTTGCATCCAAAATCACATTAAAATCTTCATCCTCATAGATACTGTTTGTAGGAATATCCCCATTCGCCAACTTACAAAAAATACAATTATCGTCTCTCATTTTTGTCCTCCTATCTGTCAAAATACAAAAATCTGGTCTAACATACGAAGCGTTTTAAAATTTCCCCGCGCCGTCATTTCTCCTGTCATAAAGGCTCTCTGGAACGTCATTCGTCCATCCAAAATAGACTGAAGAACATTTTTGCTCATCTTGGCAATTACATCCACATCATTCTCCTGTCCATAATGCATAACAAGTTCTTCTCCATCCACACCAATATACAGCGGTTTCTTAATATCTTCAATAATAAGAGAATATCTTGCTTTAAAGCCTTCTGTTGGAATAAAATGACTTTCGAGTTCCTTGATATATGGCATATCATCATCGCTCTGTGTCTGTCCTAACATATCTTTGAACATCGATGCAAGTTCTTCGATATCTTCTTTTTGCTGTTTCACATAAGAATCATCCGATACATACTTGGAAAGCTGCTCACTCTCCTGTGGTGTCAGATTCATGCTCTGTGTTCTTGATACATTCTGCTTGATTGCCTGATTACTACTTGGCAGACTCTTGATTTTCTGTGAAATCGTACGATATAGATTCTCTGCTTTCTTTTCTATAATAAGACCAAAATCCTTATTCATCTGAAAAGTTGTCAGATCTTCCACGTATCCACACAATCCCGGACATGGCAAGCCCCCAAGGATTTCCCAGGCATTCGATAAAGTCATCTCACCTTCTCGCTCTCCGTATGTGGTAGACATTACAATCGGCTGCATATACGTATGGCTGATTTTTTCTTTATCCCCATACAACCAGCAGGCATCCAAAAATTGCTGCATATATCCACCAATTCCCAGCCATTCAATTGTCGTAGCGAGAATAATTCCATCTGCCTCTTTGAAAGTCTGTGGCAATGTTGCAATCTCGTTTTTGTGCTCATAGATATTGTAACGCTCAATCGATACACGTAGTTCCCGCAATACATCTTCCATTTTCTTTAATACATAAAGCGTCGGGTCATCCAGCAACCCTCTTCCACCATAATAAACTACAATCTTCATCCGCACATTCTCCTTATTCTGCTACCTTTAAGTATATGGATTTTCTCTTCTAAAATCAACTCTTCGATACAAAATAATTCCCATAACAAAGCCCATAAGCAGGCCTCCGATATGTCCCCAGTTATCAATTCCACCAGTGGTGATTCCATAATACAGAGTAATTACAATCATAAACAGTAATCCTTTTCCTGTCAGGCTCTCATATCGTCCTCTATGTAAAATCACAATCCAAAGCAACGCCCCGACAATGCCAAAAATAGCGCCGGATGCTCCGGCTGACACGGCATAATCTTTTGTATACAACGTCTGCGCACAAGAAAGTACATTTCCTCCTACTCCTGCAATCAAATACAGAATCGTGAATTTCACATGGCCTAACGCTTTCTCTAAAATCATTCCCGCACATACAAGAATTAGCATATTGTTCGCTATATGTTCAAATCCAAAATGCATAAATGTAGCTGTCAGAAGTCTCCAGTACTCATGTCCCTCACTGACATATGGCGGCCAGACGGCTCCATGCGCTGCCATAAATTCAGGACTCTGTGTATCTCCCATAACTTCCAGCACAACAAACACCAGTACATTGATTGCAACAAATATAATTGTCATAACAGGCTTGCTGTCTTTTCGTTCCGACATCGCATATACCTCATTCCATGGTAAATATAAGTTTCTTAGTTTTAGTATACGCATGAATCAGTGGAATTACAAGCCTAACAAAAACGGAATCGTACATCTGCGAACTGTACAATATCATTCACTTGAAGTATCTTCTTTTGTTTATATGGTAATGCTTCATCATTTACAAATGTACCGTTCGTAGAATTCAAATCTTCTATATAAAAGGAGTTTCCTTCCGGACAGATTCTCGCATGTAACTGACTAATGGTTTCTTTATCAATTTTAACATCTGCACCTGTACCTTTTCCCACCTGTAAAGGTTTCTGATTCAGATAAATATCTGGCAGTTGCTCTGTTCCCTGATACAGAAGAACACCTCTCACCTGTCCCTCATTTCCTGTTAAGCAAACGGTCGGATGAATCGTTGGTTGTGGAACCATATAGACCTGCTCTTCCGGATACACCACTTCTATTCTTTTCGCCTGTTTCTTTTTTGTTTTCTCAACAGTTTTAAAACCAAACGAGCTGAATTTTTCTTTTATAAAACTATCCCACTGTTTTTTCTTATCCCTGCTTTGCTCCTGTTTTTTGAGATTTGCACTAGAATATATATAATTTTCCTGCACACGCTGTACAATCGGTTTATCTTCCATAAAAATAGAAGTTGCTGGAATTTCTCCCTCATTTACATTATGATTCCTAATATCTGCTGGTGGTTTTGCAAATGGTATATTCTTCTCTGTCTGCTCCACAGGTTCAGACCGGGTAAGCCAGTCTCTCACATCACAAATTGCCATCCCCTCTTCCAGAGACTTTTCATACACACCATATGCGGCATGAACTGCCAACGCATCTTTATGGTCCACCTTCGTCAGCAAATATTCCATCAGCTGCCGAAATCCCTCCTCTATATTCTGATCCGCACCAGGATAAGAGGTGAAAATAAACTCCTGGTTACTGTTTGTGATAAAAATACATTCCGGTTCTAAAAGCAAACTTCCCGTAGAAATCAGATTCCATTCCAATATTTCCATTTGACTGCAAATACTAATGATAATTTTTTTAATCACATCGATACCAACATTCTGAATATTGCAATAAGTATCCAAGGATTGCTTTCCTGATATATTATACCAATATTGTCCATTTCCATCTAGGTATGCTTTCTCCATTGATAACAATCCCGGAATTTTTCGTCTTAAAAGAATTTTTTCATCCAGGTTTTCCTCCTGATTGGAAAAAATTTTCATATAGCTTCCTGTTGGATTTCTCTCATATACAATTTCATGATTCATTATCTATCACCTCATCCACAATCTGATATTTGTAAAAATCTTTTACCTGCCACATCTGCATGATTTTTTCCTGCTCCTGTTCTCCCTTTATATCCTGATATAAATCCAAACCAATCAGCATTGCAAGAAGCATCGCACCGAGAAGGATTGGAACAATAAATGCTGCTTCTACGGTATAGCTTGCTTTCCATTTCTTTCTGATAAACGACATTCCGCACCAGCTTTCTTTTGCCGTTATAACAAAATCACTATCAAGTGTGCTACAAAAAGAAACGGTACAAATGGCAGTAACTCTTTCTTTCCTTTGCGGTATACAACAATCAAAAATACTGCTGCCACCCCCGCTAACGTCAATGCCAGCATGCTTAATCCGATAATCTCGAAAATATTTAAATAGCATCCCAATGCCAGAATAACCAGACCATCACCATAACCAATTGTTTCCTTTGTAAGTAAACCGAGAAAAAGCACGAAGATCCCCGGTATAAAGCCAAGGATCAGCCTCCAGTCAAACCAGTTCCCATTTAAAAATGAAAGAATTGCTCCTGCCAGCGCAAAAACAATAATTGACATTGACCGGATTTTGCGGGTTTTTATATCCTCTAACGCCAAAAATCCCAACCCAACCATTAAAACAATTCCCTGAATATTTTCTAATAATGACTTCCACATTTTGAACATGCCCCCTTACCACCGACTTCTGAGATCGGTATTAAATAAATTGTTCTTTTTAATCCACTACACCCAAGACTTGCGTGATAACAAGTACCATAATCCGTTATATATACCTTGCCAAGTCCTGTTTTTTCTACCACGCAACTACTACACGCGTAGTATTTATATTCATTTTTATTTCTTTTGCCGCCTACATCTGCGTAATTTACTGCACGAATAGTCAAGTCCAGATAATTACATTCTCTGCTCCGATGATACACTGTTCCATGCTCTGTTACATAGACATAGTCCTCATTTTGTCCACAATTCGGATCTGCATCTCCCGTCCACATCCTACTTTTGCTTGTTTGCGTCACACGAACGCCTTTTTTATTGAAAAATCCTACCGGAAGTTTTATAGTATAATCTGCATTTAATTCTACATATCCCCCATCAAATGATGATCCCAAAAGAGAAACGCCAAGATATCCCCTTTTTACATATTTATCCGGCAATGAATATTGACGAAGTTCCTTTTGAAACATTGCTTCAGCAGATGCAAGAAGCGCCGTCGGCGATTCCACGATAGATGCTTCTGTTGCCACTTTCCGACTGGTATATACCAATGCCTCCTGCACCTGTATCTCTATTTGCATAATACGGAAAAACAGAAGGAGAACTGCAAAAAATCCTGCTACCATCGGAATGATGACTGCGGCTTCTAACGTATACGATGCCTTAACACGGATGTACAAGGGTGTCTTTTTGATGCAGGATGTAACACTGCTAATAAAATAGTTTAAAAAATAGGATGATTTTGTTTGCGGTACAAAATCTTTCTCTCTTTTGCTTGCAGACTCTGGGAGAGTTTTTGATGTATCGTGTAACTTTTGCATACAAAAAGACACCCTCATACACCCTCCTTCCCCACAAGATAGCTATAATGTGAAGTTTGCTGCATTCGGAAATTGTTCATCTTCTTCTCTACTATAGTGACAAACCCAAGAAATACTGGTGAATACTCGTAGGTTGCGCATACTTTTGCATCAACAATAACCCGATCCATCTTAAAGTCCTCGTACCCTTCCACACTACAAACTGTGGCTTCCTGCATATCCATTGCGCGCATACATATTTTTCCATTATTCTGTAAAAACAATAACGCAGCCATATGACTCTGATAATCGAAACCTGTTGAAGACTCCTTTGCCTTGCTCCATCCGGAAAGCAGTGACGGCAGTTCAGACAAATTTGATGTCCATGTAAGATGTGTTTTAATAATGGGAATTTTACCGCCTTGCAATAACGTCCGCAAATCCAGCACACTTTCCACAAAAGCCCATGCGGCAAGTATCGCATATTTCACAGATGCAATAATAGCCGGATTCAAAGTGAAACCCACCAATGTAACAGACATAGCGAGTGCTTCTGCCTGTTTATCTTCCATTGTCACAATACTGGCCATATTTACAGCCTCTCTTACCACCATGAGTTCTTTGATCACCGTTCTTAGATTTTCTGCATCCTCGCCTTTTCCTGCAATCAGATACTCCAATTCATATTTCATGTGATGACCGCTTTTTTGATTTGTATAGCAGGAAAAGTAATTATTAAAATACTGATTCAAAAGGACATTGGAATACCAGTCATCCGAACCCTCTCTTTTTGCATTCCCCTTTTCTAATGTTCGATGAGAAACGCTACCGTCCAAGGAAATGGCACTATTGGAGAGTGTGACATCACTTGGCAAAACAAGCGACAATACTCCATTTTTCTTTGTCTCCGACACAATGTCCAGTATATTTTCCTCTTCTTCCGGCATCTCCACTGATGTCTCATCCGCTGACACCTTTTTGGATTTAGAGCTTGTTGTTCGCACTTTTCCTCCAGATGTACTTTTCATCTTTGGTAATTGTTTCTTCTTTTTGGAAGAATCTTTTCCACTCTTTTTCGTATCTTCTGTCTGTTTTTGCAGTCCTTCCTGCTTTCTGCTTTCTTCTTCGCGGGCTTCTTTTATAGAATCACGAGCCGAATCAATACTATTCTCTGCATCGCCATACTGATCCTTTGCATTCTTCATGTCATTCAGATTATCGTAAATTGTCCGTGCTGTTTCATATGTAAGATTCTCTTTCATATATGCACAGACAACTTCCTGAAATACAGCACCATTGTCATCTGTCATCAACAAAAACTCTTCAAAATTTGCATCTGTCATTTTTGCTGTCAGCAGAGATGTTCCTGCGAGCAGAGATTTCTCTCTGCCCCCAAGATTTACAGCTGTCAGATTTTGCAGCTGTGCCTGTACATTGTTGAATGACAACTCTCCATCCGAATTGACAACTGAGGTCCCGAGTAAACGATATTCTTCCCAGAGAGGGTTACAATAATTGGCAAATATCGATTCTAAAACAGATTCTGCATTCATCTGCAATGCTTTTCGCACCTCAATGGTCCGGGAAACTTCCAACATTGTAAAAATAAACTGCGCAATCAGCATAAATGACAAAGCAGCAAATACGGTAATACTTCCTTTATATTTTTGTTGTTTTGTCTTTATGTCTTGTTTTCTCATTACACTGTTCCTGAACGCTCCTCAATTGTTTCGAAAATATCGCCCACAACCTTCTTTAATTTATCGCGAAAAATGATGACAATACCGATTAAAACCACCACGATAAGCACCATTTCCACTACTCCAACGCCATCTTCTTCCATCAAAAAATTTTTAAATCCTAACATAATTTTCCCTCCTTATATTTGAAATGCAAGCAATGCAGGTGTCATAATGATTGCAAAGACAATTCCAAGCATAAGCAAAAGCGGAAACAGCATCTTTGTTCCTGCTTCTTCCCCCATTCGCTTTGCAAGTGCCTTTCTTTCCTCCATAGCACCCTCTGCTTCCTGACTTAATAATTGACAAATTCCACGACTACCGGTCTGTACATTCTGTATTAAGATGCGAACCAGGCGCTGATAAGCGCCAACTTCAGTTCTTTCTCCGAATTTCTGATATGCTGCCAATTCCGTTTCTCCATCCTGAATCTCATGATTTGTATAAACCATTTCTTCATAAATAAAACGCTTTGGAATTTCCTTTTTCTTCCTTTTATCAGAGTATTGAGCGGAAATTGTATTCCATGACTGTTTTAAAGACATTCCAGCACCCATTAAAATCAGCAATTTACTGACAACTTCTGAATAATCCAGCATCATCTGATCCTGTCTTTCCTTGCGTTTTGTTTTTTCTCGCTCTATACGAACGAAATACAATAAAACAAGCACAATTATCTCAAAGAAGAGCATTTTGATTACCAAATGCCTTTTTGCTTCTGACCAGCGCAGAGAAACACCATTTACTTCTTTGGGAAGTGTCAGCAATTGATTTCCCTCTTTTTTTGCATCTTTATCAATGGCTTCCTTCACATCTTTTAAAATTCTCTCACTCTCTGATAAAGTTCTTGGATATACCATAAAAGAGAACACATACTCCTGTGTGTAATTTCCACAGGTAAGCTGCACTGTTGCCTGTTCTAAGGAACCATTCTGTGGCACAGCCTCTTCTATAATGACACCGTCCACATCCACGATTCTGTAACTGTCTAATGTCCATTCTGCTTTGACCATTCCGTTTTGGTATGAGGTTTGCATATTTACCGGCAAAGTCACTGCATTTTCATTATCACCTTCTGCATAAAAAGACTTTGAAATCTCTTCTTTCGCAGCATCAAAATACTTGTCCGCCTCTTCTTTTGTTACATCAACGGCTGGAACCACAAGTGTATAATCATAATTCTTCACCACATCACCTGCGTCAAGTTGTAACTCCACTTCCTGATCATATTCTCCCGGGCTCCCCCGGATTACCTGATTTTTGCTGTTGATGTTCTGCTCAGAGGCTTCAACATAGCCTGCCAGAAAAAGCAATAGTACACATACGATTGCAATTTCCACGCATTTTTTCTTCTGCAATTAAATTCCCCCTTCCATTCTCCTTTTTCAATCTATTTACATATGTATTGCGAGAATGCGATTTGCAAGCACAATGGCACCTGCATAGGCTGCCAGACATCCTGTCATAAACAAAATTCCTGTTGGATTTCCATACATACTGTCTAACATATCTGCCGATGTAAGTTTTAAATAGGCCAGTATCAATATAGGAATAAAATTCATTACCTTTTGTTCCAATTTTCTAGATGCAACCAGAACCTGTATTTCCCGTTCCGTCTCATAGCGCATACGCATATGTCCTTCCATTCCCTTTATGATTGTTTGAAAATTTCCTCCACTTCGCTTTGCAAACGAAAACACTTCTGAAAAACTGGAGATATCTGCATTTCCAGAGCGAACGGCAAAATCTTCCAGCAAGCGTTCAATCGGCATATTGTATCGCACAGATTGATTCATCTGAACAAGCTCCTGATACATTGCTGCATCTTCTCCATATAACTCCCTTATTTCTTTTTCCGCTTCTCTCCATGCATTCTCTATAGAACATCCAGCAAGAAGCGCCGCACTAATGGTTCGAAGCGCGTCTAAAAATTCTTTTGCCAACCTACTTTGTACTTCCTCTTTCCCCTTTGCCATTGCGCTTCTGTAAAAGAAAACGAATAGTGGAAAAATCAGGACAAGACCCAGCCAATGATCATAAAATAAATATGCAATGACCACTCCAATTCCAATTGACAATAAAAGGCACTTTCCCTTTTCTTTCCACACTAATTTATGTTGTCTGTAATCCATGCATAATTCCTTCCCTGATTGCTATATCCTCCAGACCTGACATTATAAGTTTGTTTGTGCACTTTAATTTTTCCATCGCAATAAGTGCACTTTTATCTCCATCCTGTTGTAACTGATACAGCGGAGATAACAATATTTCCCCACCCTTAAACCCGATTACCTCTGTAATTTCAAGAACCTTCCGGCTGCGATCCGGCAATCTTCCAAGGTGGACAATAACATCAATTCCCGATGCAATCTGTTGACGAATTGCATGCAATGGTAAATCCATCCCCATCAGTACCATCATTTCCAAACGGCTTAAAATATCACGGCTGGAATTTCCATGCGCCGTAGAAAGTCCCCCGTCATGGCCAGTATTTAAAGCTTGTAACATATCAAAAGCCTCTGCACCACGGCACTCTCCGACAATAATCCGGTCCGGTCTCATTCGCAGCGCACTCCGTATCAAATCTCGAATTGTCACCGGCATAACGCCTTCCATATTCGCGTTCCGAGTCTCCAGACGAACAAGGTTATGGATTCCCTGTATCTGTAACTCTGCGGAATCTTCAATTGTAATTACTCTTTCATCCTCTGGGATATATTGCGATAATGCATTAAGAAATGTTGTTTTTCCGGAACTTGTGCCTCCGGAAATCAACAGACTGTATTTGGCCTGCACCAGATATTTAAGAAAATCTGCAGCTTCTTTTGAAACAGCCCCTTTTTCGATCAAAGCATCCATGTCCAGTGGATGCTCCGGAAATTTACGTATCGTAATTGCCGATCCATCCAGTGAAATCGGTGACAATACAATATTTACACGAGAACCATCACTCAAACGTGTGTCCACAATAGGATTTGACATATTAACAACTCGGTTATGTCTGCCTACAATCTGCTGGATAATGTCCTGCATTTTTTCTTCACTGGCAAAACTCTGCTCCCATTTATGAACACATCCAAATTTCTCATAAAATATATTCTGTGGCCCATTTACCATAATCTCGGATACTTCCGGATCATCCACCAGATCCTGAAGCGCATCCAGTTTTCGCAACGAATTGAAAACCTGTTGCTCAATCCGTACTCTTTCCCGCAGGGAAATAATCCTTCCCTGCAACATCTGCGCCGTCTCTTCTGCGATAAACTCTTCGATTTCCTCATCAAGCATATCGCGGGATAAATCCATTCTTTGAAGAACCCTGGCTCTGATCTGGCTTATATACTCATCCAACAGATCTTACCCCCGGCATCAGATTTCGAATCCTGTCCCCGAACTCATTCCATTTCCACTGTTCCACAAGACGTTCACAGGATACAACCGGCGTTGCCATCAACGGAATTTCCACGCTTTGAATTTTCTGTCGAACCCGTTCCAAATCTCTTTTTTCAAGTTCCTCAAAAAATTCCTTTTCTCTCCATTGACCAATTCCACCCCGGCTTTTCATAAGATAAATTTCCTGACAAATGCCAAGTATCTCGAAAAAACCAACAAAACGCGTTCCAAAATTTAAAACGATCGTCTCATATCCCATTTCTTTTGCAAGAATATGAAACAATTTCTGATAAGTTTTCATCTGTGCTTCGCATAGACACTCGGTATTGTACACTGGATAGGCTACATCAATATTTTCCAGGTGAGAAATGCAGGAAACCAAATGGTTCGTAGCATATCTTCCCTTCTCTGCCATCACCAGCAATTCCTCTAAACCCATTCTGCAATCTTCACCTGCCAATTGTGAAATTCCGCTGTTCTCCTGCAGATCCAATAGCAAAACCTTTTCATGTTCCCCGATCAAAGTTGCAAGTGTAACTGCAAACGGAAGCTGATATTCATTTTCTGCAAGAGAATATACCCCTAAAATCTGTGCTTTTCCCGGCAACCGATTTCCCTGGCACACACATTGTATTTCTTCTCCCACCTGTTTTAATATTTCATCCACAATGCGGTTTACTTCCTGATACCGTTCCACCCAATACACGCCTCCTTCCTCTTGTTTTTCTGTATCTTCTTTCCCATCATATAAGCATATTACGGGAATTTCTCCAGTCCAGTTTTCTGCATTTTTCACATCATCCATCAACACGATATCATAAGATTTCCTGTCTATCTTTAATTCCGCATTCTCTGAATAAATATGCAGTTCTACCTGCTCCTGATAATGATTCATTATGCAGTTCGTAAATCGTAAACTGTATTCATTGTCCCCAATACAAAGCCCTAACCGAACTTTCTTCATAGCTTCTCCTTTCCAACTGTATCTGCTACATATACATACGAACTCTCACCACCATAAATCCCAAAAGAATTGCCACCGAAAAATGCATCAGATTTTCTTTCTGAGCCATACTTTTTCGATACGACATAAAATTTCCATGTAAGAGTTCCCGAAGAAACACACTGCCTTTGAATAAGCTGAACTGCAAATTACGATTATGCAACATCTTCCCAACTGAGATAATCGCCCCCACCAGCAATGCAGCAAGTATACAGTCTGTCAACGTTTTGAAATTTGTAAATCCACCTATTACGGAAAAAAGTTTGATGTCCCCGGCTCCCAAAATACCGAGAACGTATAAAAGATATAAAATGATAACCGGAAAAGATATATTCCAAAGAATATAGATGATCTGTGGTACTCCGCCTATTGATATACCAAATGCGATCGAACAAAACAGTCCCATGAGAATCAGCCGGTTACTGATCTTCATGCACATAAAATCCTGAATCACTGCAGTAAATAAAATCATGTACAGTGTCAGTATGGATGCTGTCTGCATCTCATTCATATTGCATCACCTCTTTTGTTGTAAGTCGGATTATAGCAATGACTATTTTATTTGTCAAGAAAAAATTTTTATAAATATTTTTTGTATAACTTTTCCATTTATGCTTATACTTGTAAAAAAAGCATTTAGGAAAGCAGGTGATTTTTTGAAACTTTTTAAGGCAACACCCGAACCTCTGAGCGGTTATGACATGCTGATCGACAGCCTCCACCAGACGAGCGCCGATTTACAAATTGTATATGAAAATCTACAAAATGTAGTAGAACCTGATTTGATCGACTACTATATCTACCAGGCAAAAGCCGTACAGATGCGATATAAATTTTTACTTGGATGCGTAAAAAAATTAGAGGATTCTTACACGAAGAACCCTCTCTGATCATCATCCATATAATTTTCATTTAGCGAAGCGCGACCATACGTCATACCTGCATAAACCTGCTGCGTATTACGCATCAATGGTTCGCTGGTGTCCTGTCTGGCAACTTCCACAAAGGAGCCATACAGGCGCCGCAGAATTTTTTCTGCTTCCAGCAATCCATCCAACCGGTTTTCATACATGGTGCGTGCAAGCTCGTTTTTGCCAAACACATAAAGCGAATGCAGATTTTTTGACAATGGATACGCGAAATTCAAGCTATGAATCAGCTCATCCAACACATTCTGTGCTCTGCGGATTGCCACTTTCATTTCTTCGTGACTGTCCGCTTCATAAGCCTCCTTTGCATCATCAAGATATGCAAACAGAATATCATAAATGATCACAATCATTTCCCCTGCATTACATTGACTAAGCCGCCTGGTAAAGTCCTGTTTTAGCTCGTTTTTCATTCTTTTTCAGCCTCCAATTACTGCAAAAGTGAAAGTACCTGTTGTGGCAGATCATTCGCCTGTGACAATACAGAAATGGATGCCTGCTCAAGTACATTACGCTGGGTAAATTCTGTCATTTCCTCTGCCATGTCTGTATCAAGAATATTTGAATATGCAGCCGTCAGATCTTCCTGTGTCTCTGCCAGACTGTTCTGCGCATACTGCAGACGATTAGTAAAAGCACCGATTCTTGAACGTGCATCACTTAATTTTGCAATCGCATCATCCAATGTGCGCATACCATTTTCCGGTCCATTGGAAACCGTTACATCAACGGTATCAAGATACAGGCTTTCCGTAGAAATTTCCGGGATACGAATATCTACATCCTGATACTGATTAGCACCAATCTGAATTGACATGGCACCGATGTCCGTCACATCAATCGTAACATCCTGCTGCGCATTTTCCTTTAGTTTAAAATCCATAGAAAAACCGTCGATATCCGTTACTTTGATGCGTGTTCCATCCGCAGAAACCGTAGTTGTCTTGGAAAAACCTGCACCATCAATAAGTGATACTTTTGCATCCGTACCAACTTTATTCAATATATAATTGCCGGTTTTATCATCATATTTTGCATCTGCATCCTGAGCCATTCCGATGTCTTCAGCAAATTCTTTATTCATGGAAACCTTGACTGCCTGACTGGATCCGTATTCAACAGTTGTAATTGTATAACCGCCATTGGCATTTCGCTCTGCGGTACACCCAGCCTGTTCTGCAGATTTCCGCAACTGCTCAAAAAAAGCATCCTCAGACATTCCCTTTGTATAATCCACACCTATGCCATTGATGGTGATTTTTCCATCTACATTTCCTTTTGGCTGAGGAATATCATAAGTGGCAGCCTGTGCTTCCTGATCAACATGCAATGTATAGGTGCCCGGTGTCACGCTGTCTGAAATATCCATACGATTCACTTCCTTGGAATACACACGCACATCACAAGAACCATCCAGAAGCGTTTTTGTATTGTACTCTGTATCCGCAGAAATACGGTCTACTTCTTCTTTCAGTTCATCAACCTCTTTTTGAATGCTCTCACGTTCGCTGAGTGAATTTGTTCCATTTGCCGCCTGCACACAGAGTTCACGCATTCTCTGCAAAACACTACTCACTTCATTTAATGCACCATCTGCAATATTAAGTACGGATTCTCCATCCGCTGCATTGGATTCTGCCTGATCCAATGCATCAATCTGTGCTTTCATCTTGTTCGAAATGGCCATACCTGCTGGATTATCTCCTGCCTTATTGATCTTGTAACCACTGGATAAACGTTCCATAGAAGCACTCAGCTTATTTTCCGTCCGAAGTAACTGTCTGTTTGTGATTACCGCGGACATATTACGATTAATCTTCATAAATTTTTACCTTCCGTACAAAATTTGGCTTCCATGCCAGAATTTGACCATCCCTGTCAATTCATCTATTTGTTATATCGTCCGTTTTTTGTATTTTTTTAACCACATAACGCGTATAATTTGCATTTCATGGGAAATCGTATTATAATAGCACCATTAATAAGACAAATTGCAAAGGAGGATTTATCCAATGGCTAAGGTTACCAAGGATACTATGATTGGAGAACTTCTTCAGATCGACGCAGATATTGCACCTATGCTTTTAAATATCGGCATGCATTGTCTCGGATGCCCATCTTCACAGATGGAAACTATCGCTGAGGCTGCTATGGTTCACGGAATTGAGCCTGATGATCTGGTGAATGATATTAACGATTTCTTAGAGCATGATTTAGCTTAACAATAAAAGGACTGCACGAACTGTGCAGTCTTTTTATTATTGGGTTATTACAATTGTGCAATTGTCTTAAGTGCACTTGGTCCTGTAATCCATTTTCCATGTTCTTCTAAATATGCGCCAGCTGCTGGAGTGTAATTCCGCTGAATTGCATACTCACAAATAATATTGCATACTTTGTTAAATTGCTCCGGCGTATGTCCGTCTTTATGAATCACTAAGAAAAAGCGATTCTTCTGCTCATTCTTATATAGGTCATTGCGACCTTCATAATATCCTTCCAGCACATGGGCAAGTCTTTCCACCTGCTCCATATTTACAAATTCAAACATTTTTTTCAGATCAGCTGGAACCTCTGTTGTCTTATTTTTTGTCTGATCCGTCTCTGTTTCTTCCTTTGCAGCTTCACTCTTCTCGCGAATTTTATTGAAAAGGCCGATAATGTCATCTGCGCCCTTATTTTCCACAGTACCCTGATTGCCGGAAGACTGCGCAAACATTTCATCATCATCCGATTCGGTGAATTTCGAAAAGCGCGTATCCAATTCCTCAGGATATTCCACTTTTGTAATCACAAGAATAAGAGATTCGGAAGACAACGGGATGGCCTCTACCATCAATGGATTGTCATTTGCCTCAAAGCCAAACTCATAATTGGCCTGCTGTATCATGTCATGGAAAAGCCCCTTTGCTTTCTCAGAACCATATGCCAACTCACTCAGATTGATCTGTCTTTCTGCCAGATCCTGCTTCGTTAATGTGCAACGAATCTGATTTTCATTTACTTTTTCAATTTTCATCACAATCACATCCTTACCTTGAAAATCTCTTGTAAATTGTACACTTATTATAATCAAATGATTCTATGTTGTAAAGTTTGCATGCATTAAAAATTTATAAAGTCAAAAAAGATTTTTTAAAATAATGCTTGCTTTTAAAAAACAAGTATGCTATAAGTTTATGCATGAGATGCGTTTTACCCCCATTAAAACGTATGCAAAATAAAAATTTAATTTTGTCTGGACGATATGAAATTCTAGATACCCTTGGCCATGGGAGTGACGGAATTGTTTATCTTGCCAGACATCGATCTTTAGAGTTGAAGCGTGCACTGAAACAATTTCCCAAAAAAGACGCACCTTCACTCTTCGCTATTTCGGAAGCAAAAATTTTAAAGGCTATTCAGCATCCGGGAATTCCAACCATTTATGATTTTGAAGAAGATGAATCTTTTTTCTATCTTGTGGAAGAATATATCCAAGGTGTTTCTTTAGAAGAATTTTTGCTCCATCAACAGTCTATTTCCCAGAATTTATTTTTTAATTTTTGTGAACAGCTTTGCGATATATTTGCATATCTGCACACTTTATGCCCAAACCCAATTGTTTATCAGGATTTGAAACCAGAGCATATTATAGTATGTGGATTACAAATTAAATTAATCGATTTTAGCGTTGCTTCATTTATTACCAACTCTGGAAATGACTTCAATCATTTGGGAAATCACACGTTTTCGGCTCCTGAGCTTGCACTTAGTGAGCCCATTACAGTCGTGTCTGATATTTACAGCATTGGGAAAATAATTCAATTTATGCTCCCCTTTGTAAATGCCCCTCTTTCCCGAAATATTCTGTATATTACCCAAAAAGCAACAAATCCGGAACCTGCGTTCCGTTATCAGACCGTTTGTGAACTGTCTGATGCACTCAATAAAATAAAAGAAAGTTTGGGTAAAACGCATCTCTCGCAGAATATCGCCGTGATCGGAAGCCATTCCGGATGCGGTTGCACACATATAGCAATATCCTTAGTCTCCATGCTGAACTATCTCGGTCATCCCGCTGTATATCAGGAAGAAAACTGGACCAATTGTCTGAGAAAAGCGCTGGTTGAAATGGAACACATTCAGGAACACGACGGATGCTATTATTATCAATGCTTTCAAGGCTATCCCAAATATGATACGGGCATCGAGATTCCCTCTCCGGAAAGTGCACTTTGTGTAATGGATTACGGATGTACTTATACTCTTGAGGAGCTTATCTCTGCGGACCTCATCCTTTATGTCTGTGGAGGCGCACTTTGGCACAGGGCCGATGCAATGATTGAAGATCAGATAATAAAACATTTGGGATCACGTCTGAAATTCGTTGCTAATTTATGTGATCGCAATTCTGCTGTCTATTATGCCAGAAAATTTTCAGCTCCTGTATATCCATATCCGTTTGATACTGGGATATTTCAGGCAAATGAGAATAAATTGGATTTTGTCCACTGGCTATCTTTAGAGAAAGGCAGGAAATATTCATTATTACATTTAATAAGAAGAAACCGTTTTTTCCGACGCCTGCTACCATAGGAATCTGTGGTGTCAGTGCAAATGCCGGAGTCACGCACTTATGTATTGCGTTGTCTAATTTTTTACATAGCAGATACCTTGTTTCCACCGCCTATATGGAAATGAATGCCAGTCACGAAATTGCTCTTCTCAATAAAAGGGGAGAAACCATAAGCGACTCAAAGCTCTATTTCCGGAAAAAAGGTGTCGACTATTACCCAGACGTTACCATTCGTAAGATGACAGAACTTCTTCACAGAGACTACGAATATTCCATTTTGGATTTCGGAGTCCTGACGCCGCATACCCGGCTGGAATTTCTGCATTGTGACAAACGGATTGTCTTGTGCAATGTCAGCCCATGGAAAGCCACACAATTTGATACATTTGTTCACGAACTTATAAAATATAAAATACCTTTGGAGGAGGTCATATTTGTAAATGCATATGGGGATATATTAAAGAAAAATCAGGAACAAATTTACAAAAAATACGGTATTCGGGTTGATCCTGCCCCTCTTCTCTGTGATCCATTTCACATTACCTCTGGATGTTTTCACTTTTTTGAACAACTTATGAAAGGAGAATAGTTATCACAATGTTAAACAATAACTTTCAGCTGCTTATTGAATTTCGGCCAGAGGTATATCAGGCACTTGTTATTACACTTTCTGATGTGCCTTTACCAGATACAAAATAACAAATTACAATTGGTCCTCAAAATTATAAACAAAAATATAAACATGGAAAAGATTCAGACTGGGGTCTCAATGCAACTCAGACTCTTAACCGTTTGAATGAAAAAAGATACAGGGGACCGGCGTATTTTAGAGATACCCTGTCCCCTATGCATTCATTAACTATTATATATTATATGAAAGAACTGTTTTCATATTTCTTAATTTTCCCTTATATCATTTGAATCTATATAAGCACAATGCTATAATCGGATTGGAAACTGATTACACATAAGGAAGGATTACATATGAAGAAAAAAACTATACCGATTTTAACTGTTTGTGCTCTTATCGTAATCATTGTAGCCATCATCGGCGGTTCTGTGCTTCTTCGCAAATATACACCAAGCAAAGAACACAAAGATTTAACCTCTTATTATAATATTACCGCAGATAATCAGGTTGCAATTGTATTGAACAATGAACTTACCTCCTCGTATGCCACTTTAATTGATGGCCATATTTACGTGGATTACAATTTCGTTCACGACACTTTAAACTCCCGTTTTTACTGGGATCATAACGAAAATATTCTTCTTTATGCTACCTCCCGGGATTTGATCTCGGCTGAAGCAGACAGCAACAAATATTTAATTACCAAATCATCTGTAGATTATGGCAGACCTGTTGTAAAGGCAAATTCCGATTCTGCATATATTGATTTGGATTTTGTAAAAGAATATACGGATATGACTTACGAGTATATTAAGGACCCAAACCGCATTGTCATTACCAACCAATGGGGAGACTACAATACAGCTTCCATCAAAAAAAATACAGCTGTTCGTGTCAAAGGCGGGATCAAAAGTCCTATTTTAAAGGATATCAAAGAAACCAGCGATGTTACTGTGATTGAACAGGGTGATAACTGGTCAAAAGTTCTGACCGATGACGGCATCATTGGTTATGTACAGAACAAACGGATGTCTGATGTTTCTACCAAAACACGTACCAGTGATTTTACGCCGGATACTTTTGCTCATATTACCAAAGACTTTAATATCTGTATGGCATGGCATCAGGTAACCAACACTTCAGCAAATGCAAATATTGCATCTGTACTATCATCTACCAAGGGAGTCAATGTAATTTCTCCGACCTGGTTCTATTTAAACGATAACAATGGTAATCTTGCGAACCTGGCAAGTCTTGACTATGTAAATTACTGTCACTCACAAGGTGTGGAAGTCTGGGCGCTTGTCAGCAATCTTGAGAATAAAGATGCGGATTCTGCCGAAGTGTTAACACACACTTCGAAGCGACAGAATCTTGTAAACCAGATTGTATCAATGGCTATCCAATACAATCTTGACGGTATCAATCTTGATTTTGAATCTCTGAACCAGTCAAAAGTCGGGGATGCATATATCGAATTTGTGCGTGAACTTTCCATCAAATGTGCCAACAATGGAATTGTTCTTTCCGTCGACAATTATGTTCCAACAAGTTACACCGCCTTTTACAACCGCGCGGAACAGGCAAACTTTGCGGACTATGTCGTAATCATGGGATATGATGAACATTATGCCGGTGGTGATGCCGGTTCTGTATCTTCTATCGGATGGGTAAAACAGGGTGTAGCGGATACACTTGCAGAAGTTCCTGCAGATCAGGTAATCCTTGGTATGCCATTCTATACAAGAGTATGGCAACTGACAAAGAATACTTCTTCCAAAGATTCCACTGACAGCAAAGATAACAACGATGAAAAAGACACTAACAGCGACAGTGACTACGATGTTACCTCCAAAATTTATGGCATGCGCGCTGCTGATACGTTGCTTACAGATAATGGTGTAACCAAGACCTGGAACAAAGAAAGTGGTCAGAATTACGCAGAATTTACCAGTGGAAATTCCACTTTTAAAGTATGGCTGGAAGATGCCACTTCTACAGAAGAACGTCTGAAGGTCATGCAGGATAATAAACTTGCAGGCGCATCTTTCTGGAAGCTCGGTTTCGAAACCAGCGATGTCTGGAATACAATTATTAAGTATACGAACTAGCTTTCCTGCATAAATTGAATTAACTAATACAAAAGCCTTTTGCAAACACGCAAAAGGCTTTTTCATTCAATTATTTGGAGCGGTATGCAAAAAAAATTTGAAATTCTCATGGTTGCCTGTCTTTTTATCTGTTCATTCTTTCTTGCTAGAGCCGGTGCAGCATATGTATGCGCCAAAAATCTCAATACAAAAAATCTTTGTATTGTCCTGGATGCAGGTCATGGAGGCGCTGATCCTGGCAAAGTCGGATGTAATGATATCTTAGAAAAAGATGTCAATCTGTCCATTGTCCTCAAATTGAAAACTCTTTTTGAAAACAAAGGATTCCATGTTGTGCTTACCCGCGAAGATGACACAGTTCTTGCTGATGAAAATTCCAAAAATGTCAAAATAGAAGACTTGCGAAACCGTGTCGCACTCATCACAGAAAACATGCCGGTCATGACAATCAGCATCCATCAGAACAGCTTTCCGGATGCATCCATTTCCGGTCCACAGGTTTTTTATTTTGAGCAGTCAAAAGAAGGTGCAGAAATCGCTTCTGTACTACAGGAGAGTTTAAATTCCTCACTCAATCCACCAAAACCCAGAGCCTGTAAAGCAAACGATGACTACTATATTCTCAAAAAAACACCCACACCTACCGTTATCGTAGAATGTGGGTTCCTAAGTAACGAAACAGAAGCGCAACAATTAACCGATGAGTCCTATCAGGAAAAACTTGCCCGCGCAATTTATTCCGGTACCTGGGATTATCTTACGAGTTCTGCAACTGCTGCATCGACAGAATAAAACTTTCCGCAATATGATACAGTCGCTTTGTCTGTACCGGATTGTCGGTATTTGTCGCAAGTTCTCCTTCTTTTTTCCTCTTTGCCTCCCGGGTGATCTGGGATGTTTCATAATGTTCCAATGAAAGATCACTTACATATGCAATTTTAATATCTGCCGTTTTTGTTCTGGCATCGGTATCTTCATGGAATGCTTCCGTGAGCATATCCAGATGCTCGGACAAAAACTTCTGTGTCTCTTCGTCATCCACTGCAATCATGCCAGATATCCCATCATCCTTTGCCTGAAAGGAAGCCGCAACTTTGCCCAGTCGGTCACTGTCGAATAATATGTCCACCCAGCCTTTTTCTTCTTTGCCCCGGACAACTTTCAGGGATACCGCTGTAACCCCATCTCCGGTCTGCACCGGAATCATAAAGCTTTCCTCTTTGGATTTCTTTGCACATAACTGAAATTGCATGGTTGCCTGTTTCATCGCACGCACATCCACCGTATTAACCTGCGGATCTTCGATGATCATTGTTTCCATCACATGTGCAGCCACTTCTGCAAGTGTCTCCTGCGCCTCCGCCAGTTCCTCTGGTGTTTTTACAGCTTCTCCAAATGCATCGAGAACCTGCTGCTTTAAATCCTCGATTTTATCCACAGATTCTGTAGAAAAATTATAGTCTTTCCACAATTTCTCCATCATCTGGTTCGGATGCCGCAACATATTGTTGACAGCAAGAATATTTGCCACACTATTGCTGATATCGTACCGATCCAGATATTCATAAACCTCTTGCGATGTGCGCAGTGCCTGCTGCACTTCCTGTAACTGCTCCTGTACATAACGCTGCGCTTCCTGTTGTACTTCCGGCGTTTCCTCCATCTGTGACAGTGCTTCCGCCAACTGTTCCGGCGTCATATTCTGCCACTTATCCTCTCCCAGAGATTGCAATTTTTCTGGACTTATGTTATCTAAAATATCCCGCACACAATTGGTCTGGAATGCAACTTCGATTTGATCATCAATTTTTGGTCCATTATTCTTTGCCTGCACACCATCAAAGTCATCGCTGATTTCATAATCCATTCCACCCTTTTTACTGGTACGCACTGCTGTCAGAAGATTGCGCATGGTAATGCCACTTCCCTGCTGCATCAATGCCCCTAACGCAGCTCCATCCGTCTTCTCGACCTGTGCAATCAAACGATAAATTCCGATATATCCGCTTCTTTCTTCCTCCGTAATTTCATGATTCTGCTCTAACTTCCACAGATAACGGCTAAAGCGTTCCTGATCTTCATTTCCGGTTTCCTGCTTAATATCTTCTGCGACCTGATTCAACTGTTCCATTGACATATCCAGTGGATTTTCTCCGCGGCGAATCATCTCCAGGGTTACTGCAGGTGTCATATTTTTAAACGCACGCTGCATTTGCTCATCCAACGCTTTTACATTTTGTATATTCTCCTCAGAAATATCCATTCCATTGTATCCAAGAATTCTTACTGCACGCTGGTTTGCTGCACTGTTTTCCAGATCCAAGTCCTTAAGCAGCGACTCTGCCGCGTTAGAAAAAGCTTTCTGTATGGAATCTCCCATATCACGACGCGGAGCAGTCATCAACGTTTCATATCGCTCATTTACCTTTTCAAGTGCCTGCTGTATCTGGCTTCCATGATCATAAATTTCCTGAATGCTTGTCTCTGCATCCATCTGGCCAATTACATACGCCGGCTGTCCCTTTAATGCATCAAAAACAGCTATCGTATCTACCGCTTTATCCACATTCTCTTCTGTAGATGGAATCCCCATACTGTCCATCAGATTACGATAATACTGTTTTTCCTGCTCCTTTAATGACTCGACCGTATCTTCCATAGACTGAATGTCGGCTTCCACTCCAAGTTTCTTCATGGTAGAACCTGCTTCTGTCGTCATGATGAGACGATTCTCTTCCATGCGCCGCTGAGAAGTAATCATACTGGCATCTCCCGGCCGTTTTCCTTCCCCTATCGCTTTTGCCATATGATCTATCAACTGATTCCAGTCAATTTCACCATTTTGTATTTGCTGTGACAATTCCTGCAGATCCTGCAACGACTGTAAATTTTCTTCTGTCAAAGGGATCTGGTTTTCAAGCAGCCATCTGCTGTTTGCAAGCGTCTCCTCATTGAGTTCAAATCCTGCATTTTCAATGATTGCAGAAATCTGGTCCTGCATGTCCACAAAATCACTGTCCGAAATTATATCGATTTCCACAGTTTCCCCATTGGCTGCACCACTATACTGCGCCATATACAGATTGCTGATGCTCGGCTCAAGCTGATTCTTTAACAGATAGCTCATCATTTTATCACTGATTCCATCCACTGACACCGCCTGCGAAAGTGCATCCATGCTGTCCTGGACATTGGCAGCTGTAGCTGGAAGATCATTGCCATCTAAGGTACGCATAATCTGTTGTGCCACTGCCGGATTTCCTGTAATATCCTGTAACTGCTCCTCGGTCAGCTGATCTCCGTATATTGATATGTCAACGCCCGCCTTTGCAAGTACAGCCTTGATTTTGTCTGTAACCGTTATGATCGTGTAGCTGTCTGTATCGTTAACGGAAAAACCATTTTCCTCCATCGCCTTATAATCTGCGGCGGAAGTTGTGTTTGCAAGCACAGCGATCTCGTTCTTACGATCATCAGCGGTCTTTTCTTTATGCTGATCGATTTCCTGCGAAGTTGTGCGATTTGTTCCCGGTTTCTCATAGGTTGCCATATCGATTGTTCCACGGTCAGAAACACCTACTGTCTTTTCAAAACGTTCCTGCTGTATTACTGTAGATTTACTATACTCTGCAGCATTCGCCTGATATGCCGCGATTCCTTTTGCTGCCGCATCGTCACTCAGACTGCGTGTTACATTATCCCACAAATTTTTCTGTTCAACCTGCATTTCTCCACCATCCTTACGCGTCAATCCCTATCTGTGCTCTTGTCGACTGACACTCTATGTTTTATATCGACCAATTCTCCATAAAACTAAAGAAACCGCACCAATTTTATCCTTCGATAAAACCAGTACGGTTTCTTCTTCCCTCTAATTAACTACTCAAACGAATTTAGAATTTGAAAACTGCAACGCCATATGCAGGAAGTGGATAAGCGATTGAATATTGTCTTCCATCACACTCTTTTTTCACTGCCCTATAAGACTCCTTGCGATCCTTATCAGTCCCATTAAACTTTGGATCCTCGCTGTTCAATACCAGCTTATATGTCTTATTTTTCGGTACACCTACACGATAATCCTCACGTGCCACCGGTGTAAAGTTAATAACAAACAGTAAATTATTCTTACCATTTTTGCTTTTTCGAACAAAGCTGAAAATACTGCGGTCTCTGTCATCTGCATTGATCCATTCAAATCCTGCCCAACTCGTATCCTGCTCATACATACATAGATTTGACGTGTACAGATGAAGGAGCGCTTTTACCCAATCCTGTACTTTCTTATGATTCGGATCTTCCAACAAATACCAGTCCAGTTCGCGCGCTTCGCTCCACTCCTGTACCTGTGCGAATTCCTGTCCCATAAACAAAAGCTTTTTGCCGGAATGTCCCATCATAAATGCATAACCTGCCATAAGGTTCTTAAACTTATCTCCCTCAAGTCCAGGCATCTTGTTCAACATAGAGCATTTCAGGTGTACAACCTCGTCATGTGAGAGAACAAGAATATACTTCTCACTCTCGTTATAACTCATGGCAAATGTCATCTTATTGTGATTGTCCTTACGGAAATATGGATCCAGTTTCATATAATCCAGGAAGTCATGCATCCATCCCATGTTCCACTTATAACTGAAATTCAATCCGTCATCTTCGACCGGACCAGTTACTTTCGGCCATGCAGTAGACTCTTCTGCAATCATTACAACGCCCGGATTTCTGCCGAGGATCAATGTATTGATATGCTTAAAGAACTCGATTGCCTCAAGGTTTTTATTTCCACCATAGATATTTGGAACCCACTGACCGTCTTCCTTACCATAATCCAGATACAACATGGACGCAACTGCATCTACACGCAATCCATCTACATGGTAATTTTCTACCCACATCAGAGCACTTCCGATCAGGAAATTCTTAACCTCATTCTTGCTGTAATCAAAAATCTTCGTTCCCCAGTCCGGATGCTCGCCTTTTCTTGAATCTGCATACTCATAAGTTGCAGTTCCATCAAATTCAGCCAGACCATGTGCATCCTTTGGGAAATGCGCTGGAACCCAGTCAAGAATAACACCAATCTTATTCTTGTGGCATTCATTTACCAGATAAGCAAAATCCTCCGGTGTTCCATAGCGGGAAGTCGGTGCATAGTATCCTGTTACCTGATATCCCCATGAACCATCGAACGGATACTCCGAAATTCCCATTAACTCAATATGTGTATACCCCATCTCTTTTACATATGCAACCAGAGATTTTGCCAGATCACGGTAACTGTAAAAACCATCGTCCTCTCTGCCTGGATGACGCATCCAGGAACCCGGATGTACTTCATAAATTGCCATTGGCTGCTCATAAATCGTTTCCTTTGTAAGCAATGCTCTGTGCTTCATCCATGTCGTATCTGTCCACTTAAAGTGCGAAATATCCGTTACGATCGAAGCTGTCTCCGGACGAAGCTGTGCATAATTGGCATATGGATCTGCTTTATACAAACGTCTTCCATCTCTTGCAATAATCAGATACTTATACATGCATCCGAGCTTTACTCCCGGTACAAAAAGCTCATACACACCCATAGTATCCGGCTCTACACGATGCATCTCGTGGGAAGTCTCATTCCATCCGTTAAACTCTCCAATGACATATACTCTGTCTGCATGTGGCGCCCATACATCAAAGCACACACCGGATTCCCCATTTTCTGTCATCACATGTGCACCCATTTTGCGATATATATCATAATGAGTTGCCTGTCCGAACAGATAACAATCCATTTCTGTAAAATTACTCATATACTCTCCTCCACATTCTCTATTTTATGATAACCGATCCATGCTGTTTGTGTGAATCGTTATATGCTATTCAAAATCCTTCTCTCGTAGTACGATGCGATCGTCATCCGTATAACGACTCGCAGTCAAAATACTGATTGCTTTCTTAATACCTCCATGCGCCTCCCGGTCAATGGCTTCATCGACAATGTCCTTTACTTCTGTCAGTGTTGTTGCCTGATCCAGTCTCTGGATATTACTGATCCGGTTATATAAAGCAAGTACTGCCATATCGTCAATTTTGTATCCAAGCTCCCTCGAATATGATCTGGCAAATGTCACCAGCTCATCATTGGTAAAAATCGGGACGGAAATGCTTTCTGTAAATTTTCTTGCAAATCCTTCATCTGATGCCATCAGCTTTCGGATTCCCTTGGATGTTCCCTCAAGAATCACAAATAATCCGCTGGATTCCTGTTCCAACAACAGGGAAAGTGTTACCACAGAATCCCTGATCAATTCTTCTGCATTCTCGATAATCAGGCATCCGCCTTCCACCTGTCGGATAATTTCCCCAACGTTCTTTTTATTCAAAGTCTCTGCCTGAATCTTTCCAACCTTTCCTTCAATCCGTCCGGTTTCCTGCTGCAATACCTTGATGATTGATGTCGCAAGTGTTGTTTTTCCAGTTCCGTGTCCACCTAAAATCAGAAGATTTCCGGTAGATGCTGTCTTATCCTGTTCCAGATGTCTGGTTGCTCCAGTAAGTGCCTGACGAAGCTGCGCTTCCATTCCCTTGACCGGCATAAAATAAGAGAATATCGTTTTCTCTTTCTCCGTCAGTGTCATAAGCGGTGTCTCCGGCTGAACCGTACCTTGTTTTCCTAAATTCTCCGGTTCTGAAATCTCCGGAAGCTTTGTTGTCTTTCCTTTCCAGAAAGAACGCTCTATCTGATTTTTGCGTTTTACAATTAATTGTTCTTCTTCTGCCTCGTCTATGTCCTCTTCGTCAAAATTACGCATATCCTGTTTTGATTCTGCCTCACTTTCCAGTTGCTCCTCCGGCATAACGTTCTCTTCTGCCGGCACTTCATTTTGTTCTATTGTATCCCCTTCTGTTTCTGCCTCCTCATCGTTTACCATGTCTTCTGTAAACGCTTCTTCCAACATCTCCTCCGTTGGAATATCCGTTTCTGACACTTCTTCCTGTATCTCCTCAGTCGAAATATCGGTCTCCGGCACTTCCTCCACATCTTCTTCAGCGACTGGTTCTGTCACTGTTTCAGCGGTCTGAACTTCCGAAGTTTTTGTCTCCGGCTGATCCTGTAAATACTCTTCTTCCAACAATTCACGCGGCGTGACACCTGCATCCAGCTTCGGAATCACTCCGGTCAGACGATCCATAATATCGCCCGCCTGCTGCAATGCTCTTGCCTTTGCTGATTCGAGTTTTCTCTGCTTTGCCTCTTCCAAAGCGGCCTCTGCTGCACGTCGGGTCTTCTCCCACTCACTGAGAACCTCTTCAATCGTAATCTGACCCGTAATCTGATGCTCGACCAATGTCTTATCATCCATGACCATACTCATCTGACCATCGGAATCCTCTCCCAGCATCTCCTTGAAATTCATCTTGAGGGAGCCATCGATCTCCTCATCTGTCTCAATATGTTCATCGGATTGTTCTTGTTTCTCTTCCTCTTTTGGCAGCTTAAGATATGGAATTTCCTCCACGATCTTGTTAATGTTGTCCATGGTATCGGTTACGGTTTCTTTCTCCGTAGCCTCCATGATCTGCTGCATGCCCTTGGCAATTTCCTGCTGAAGATTTACTGTGTTAAAGCGTTCCGAATTTACTTTGACCGGTGGAATTACTACTGGTTCATGTTCGTACTCTCCAGCATTTTTCATCTCCTCCACATCGATATGTGTCAGTCCATCTCTGGACTCTTTTTCTTTGCGGAACGTTCGGTATTTGTCTTCCTGCGTTTTCGTCAGTGGCTGATAAAGCATCTTCAATTCCAAAGCCCGTTCCACATATGGGCCATCGCCAAACCAGAGTATCAGCTCATCACAGGCTTCAATGCACTTGTCGCTCATACCTGCTTTGTGATACAGATAAGCCAACTCATAGGCCCATTCTTCGGTGTATTCCTGTTCCTTCAGTTCCTCAAGGATGGGAATCAGTTCTTCGTAAGAAGCCCCCTCCGCTTTCTTGATATCATAACGGAGCACGTATTTCAAGCTGTCCCGCGGAGCAATCTCCACAAATTCCTGATAGTAATCTTCTGCACCTTCGTAATCACCCATCTTGATTGCGACTTCTGCAAGACGATAGATGATCATACGACCAATCGGCGAACGGTCATATGCCAGCAGCAATACTTCCCGGCTGTCCTCGTACCTTTCTGTCTTCTCGTAAATTTCTCCGGCTTTCACCAAAGCGTTTACATTCTTTATTTTGTTCCAGTTTATTGTATCTGCAATATCCGCTGCATCTTCATACTTCTCTTCTGCATAAAGAGCCTTCATCTGATCCAGTTTCAAATTGTATTCATATTTATCCATTAGCACCTCGAAATATCTTCCAAATCCTCTCACAACTTGGATTTCTCTAGTCAAAATAGGTCTTGCTATCTAATTTTTAGTATACCATAGGCACCATATAGTGTCAAAAAATAAAGACAAAAAAAGCATTGGGAAAATGCAATTTCTGCATTTCTCCAACACTTCTTTTTAGCGTTTATTTCTCAACATTTTTGTTGTCAGCGTCTTCTTTCTTCGCTGTGTTTTGTTTTTTCTTTTTTGTCTCCTTATATAACTGAAATTCTCTTGTATTTTCATCGATTCTTGCGACTTTCACATAATCTGCAGTCATTACCGGGAGCTGCTTTTTGGCAACGCCATGGTTTACCAGTCTACGCACAATATAGTACATCAATGCAAACACCGGAACTCCAAGGAGCATTCCAAGGAATCCAAACATACCGCCACCGATCAGAATTGCGAACATGACCCAGAAAGAGGTAAGTCCTGTAGAATTTCCAAGAATCTTTGGCCCGATAATGTTTCCATCGACCTGTTGCAGTACAATGATGAAAATCAGCAGATACAGTGCGTGCCATGGACTTTGAATCACTACCAGCAGCAATGTAGGCACCGCACCAATGAACGGTCCAAACAATGGTATAATGTTCGTCACACCAATAATAACAGAAACCAACATCGTATCCGGGATTCGTAAAATAGAGCATCCCACATAACAGATCACACCGATAATAGCCGAATCAATGATTTTTCCAATGATAAATCCACCAAAAATATCATTTGCCTTATGCATGGTCTCTACAATAATGTTGCCCTGCTTCGGCTTAAAAACCGCATAGACCACTTTCTTGCTCTGCCCGATCAGGCGCTCCTTGATCATCAGGACATAAACTGCCACAATAATTCCAATAACAAAATTGAACATTGCTTTTACCATATTGATGACACCGGACGTAATCTGAATCAGATAAGTCCGTGCCTGCGGTAACAAGGTCTTTGTTGCCCAGTTCTCTACATAATCTGTCAATTTTGTCAGAACATCACCAATCGTATCTGCCACTTCATAATTTCCAAGATGGCCTTCCTGCATCATTTTAACAAGATTGGCAACATTTGCCGGCAAAGTATCTACAATTCCCATAATGCTGTTAATTACCGATGGAACAATGGCTGCAATCAAAAGCACGATCACGACAATCAGGAAAATGATGGAACACGTAATCGCAATTCCACGTGCCATCTTCCTTGCTTTCTGATCTGTCTTCATCCTGTCTTTGAACAGCCGATACAAATGCCGTTCAAAAAATTTCATCACCGGATTTAAAAGATATGCCAGCACAAGACCAATGATGATTGGCTGCGCTGCAGAAATCACTTTATGCCATCCGTTTGCAAATCCCTGATATCGTAAAACACTAAAGAAAAACAGAATACAGCAGACAAATGTGATAAACACCATCACCCCAATCTTGGCAAGATGGATGTTCTCACGTCTGCCGTCCATTTTTTCTTTTTCCTGCGTCTGTGTTACTTTTTCCTTTTCTGTATCATTCAACACAGAATCCTCCTAACCGCGATAGTAGTTAATGAGACAACCCTTTAAGATAATCTCTTTCTCATCCGGAGTAAGCGCACCCATCTTAAGTGTAAATGGTTTCAGCTCGCCGTCTTTTACTACATAGGCTTCAAATTCACTCTTTCCTTCTTCTACCGCAGTGCGGATATTTGGAAGGAACAGATAATCCAGATTCTTGAATGGAAGTTCTCCCTCGTCAATGATGAATGGAAGCATTCCCCAGTTGATCAGGTTCGAACGATATCTCTTGGTTGCATATTCATTGGCAATATTTGCCCAGCCACCAAGTACCTTCTGGCAGGATGCAGCCTGCTCACGGGCAGAACCATCACCTGGCTTCACAGCGAAAATTGTGCTACCAAATCCAACATTCTTGCGGCTTACATCGCTGAACTTTGTCTTAATGGTATCCATGACAGCCTTAACTTCCGGTACAACACTTGCAGGGCAGGTATCTGCTTCTACAGCCTTCTGTGCCTTCTGGATTTCCTTTGCACGGCCAACGTACTCCGGATCCTTTCTGGAAAGTGCGAACTCTGCCAGTCCCAATGGGTTGGAACGGAAAGAAGAAGTCTCACCGGAAGGAATCAGTTCATCGGTTGTTGTAACCGGATCATGAATTTCAGAAACAACTTTCAATACCATATTTTCCGGTAATGCACTCATTGCCGGCCAGTCTTTGATGTTTGGACCAAACTGGATCTCAACGCTTGGATCTGCAACACCCTTGCTGTCAAATACACGATTCTCATAAATTGTCTTGTCAAAGAAATACTTTGGTTTTGAGAAGTTTACATCCATGTCTGCTGCAGATGTCAGATATCCCTTATTTGCTGCAGTTGCTGCAATAGAACGTGCATCCATAAGTGCAACAGAAGCCACCTGACCATTCTGTACCTTAGATCCCTCACGGTTCGGGAAGTTACGTGTAGAATGACGGATAGAAAATGCGTTGTTTGCAGGTGTATCTCCGGCACCAAAGCATGGTCCGCAGAATGCAGTCTTTACGATGGCTCCGGTAGCAAGAAGGTTTGCTACAACACCATTCTTTACTAATTCCATATAAATTGGAGTAGATGCAGGATATACGCTAAGCGTAAATTCATCAGCTCCGATAGATGCTCCCTTTAAAATATCAGCAGCATCACAGATATTCTCAAATCCACCACCGGCACATCCAGCAATGATTCCCTGATCAACATAAAGTCTTCCATTCTTTACTTTACTCTTCAAATCCAGCTTCACCTTTCCATCAAAGCTGACCTGTGCACGCTTCTCACAGTCATCAAGAATGTCCATGAGGTTTGCATTCAGCTCATCGATTGTGTAAGTGTTGCTTGGGTGGAATGGCATAGCGATCATTGGCTTAATGGTACTTAAGTCAATCTCGATAAAGCTGTCGTAGAATGCAACTTCACCCGGATTTAACTCCTTATAGTCTTCTTCTCTTCCATGAATCTCATAGAACTCTTTTACCTTGTCATCTGTTCTCCAGATAGAAGAAAGACAGGTTGTCTCTGTTGTCATTACGTCAACACCGATACGGTAATCCACGCTTAAGTTTGCGACACCAGGTCCGACAAACTCCATGACTTTATTCTTAACAAATCCATTTGCAAATACTTCACCGATAATTGCAAGTGCGATATCCTGTGGACCAACGCCCTTCATTGGCTCACCGGTCAGGTAAATACCTACAACACCTGGCATATCAATATCGTATGTCTTGTTCAAAAGCTGCTTAACCAGCTCCGGTCCACCTTCTCCGACTGCCATGGTTCCAAGTGCACCATAACGTGTATGAGAGTCCGATCCAAGGATCATCTTTCCACCGCCGGCAAGCATCTCTCTTGCAAACTGATGGATAACTGCCTGATGTGGTGGAACGTAGATTCCGCCGTATTTCTTTGCACAGGTCAGTCCAAACATATGATCATCTTCGTTGATGGTTCCTCCTACCGCACAAAGACTGTTATGACAGTTTGTCAGTACATATGGAATCGGGAATTTCTCAAGTCCGGATGCACGTGCTGTCTGGATAATACCTACGAATGTAATATCGTGGGATGTCAGTTTATCAAATTTAATCTGGAGTTTTTCCATATTTCCAGATGTATTATGGTCTTTTAAAATGCCGTAAGCGATGGTTTCTTTCTTTGCTTCTTCTGCAGAAATCTGCTTTCCGGTCTTACTTGCTACTGCTGCAACAGCTTCCGGGGAATTGATTACTATGTCTTTTCCCTGAATCAGATATGCGCCATTTTCATAAAGTTTCATTTTTTTCCTCCTTGTACGTATCTAAACCAGTTAGTTTGAATTATATCTGTTGCCCGCTCTGAAATCAAGCATTCCCACAGATTTTATAAGTTGTTCAGAATTTCAAATTGAATTTTTGCAATAAACAGGTCCCCATCTGTCTGAATCTTAAACTCGCCACCCATAAGATTCGTGAGGTTTTTGGCAATGGATAAGCCAAGTCCGCTTCCCTCCGTGGTACGTGACACATCCCCCCGGACAAAACGGGCTGTCAGATCCTTCCCACCTTCCTGCTTCTCCGGCAGTGGATTCTTTGAGATATTCTTTATGGTAAATACAGCTGTGGTATCTTCAACTTCAAGCTCCACATACACCCTCGTGTTCTCCAATGCATATTTTGCAGCATTTGTGTATAAATTTTCAATTGCACGGTACAGCTGACGCCCATCCGCATTGACAAGTACCGCCTGATTCGGAAGTTTTGTCACAATCGTAAGGCCTCTTGCTTCAAAACGCTCGTTAAATTCTCCGCCTGTCTGGTAGATCAGTTCCACCATATCGATTGTCTGCATCTCCAGATGCACATTTCCCGAAGTAATCTTGGACACTTCCACAAGATCTTCTGTCAATTGCTTGAGTCTTTGGGACTTTTCATCTAAGATGCGGATATAATTCCGTGCATTTTCATTTTCCAAGTTTTCACGTTTGAGCAGATCCACATAATTGACAATCGAGGTAAGCGGCGTCTTGATATCATGGGATACGTTAGTAATAAGATCCGCTTTGATGCGCTCATTTCTTATACGCTCCATGACGGCCTCACTCAGTCCTTCACGAATACTGTTTACCGCGATGGCAATATCCCGTTCCTGCCCCTGAAAATCATCCACATTCAATGTGGTATCCAATGCGCCTTTGGAGATTTTCTCGATTGCATTCTGTATCTCATAACGCTCTCTTGCCTTACGGGTATAATAGCGCGGATTTTGTTTGGAAGATATCACTTCCCGGGCAAATACAATCCCCTGATAAATCAGGCTGTGTGTCAAAAGTGTATTGCTTTTTGCCTTGCGCACAATGCTCAGATAGAAAAACAGAAAGACAACGTCAGCCAAATAGCCGAGAGTTCCCACCGCCACAAGCAGTCCGGAAAATTCGAAATCCATTCTTCCAATCACTCTACACACATAAATTGCTCTATATAGTAAAAAGCCAAACACCAGCAACTGAATATCCGTATAAATCCGATCCACAAAATTCAGGTATACCTGCGGATCGTCCGCTGCATGTCTCCCGGTAATACTGGTCAGATATGCCAGCATCACAAAGCCACCCACCAATCCAATAACGATCAACGTACTCAGTCCCGCTATTCCTTTGATATGGTGTGCAATATCATATCCAACCCCATACAAAGAACACACCATCAACACAAAGAACATCTGATGGATCACGATTGCCGCGCCTTTGATTCCATTTGAATATTCCTTCATAGGCGGCTATACCCCCGCCTCTATTTTATATCCAACGCCCCACACAACTTTCAGGTAACGTGGCTCCTTTGGATTGATTTCGATTTTCTCACGAATATGACGGATATGTACTGCAACCGTGTTGTCTGCTCCAATTGCCTCCTCATTCCAGATTGCCTCATATATCTGGCTGATAGAGAAAACCTTTCCTTTATTTTTCATCAAAAGAAGAAGGATGTTATATTCAATCGGTGTGAGCTTTACTTCCTCACCATCAACGGTAACCTTCTTTAAATCATCATTGATGACCAGGCCGCCCTCTTCATATATCGTCTCTCCCGGTGCACCATTCGACAATGTTGTATATCTGCGCAACTGGGATTTGACCCTTGCAACCAGCTCCAGTGGATTGAACGGCTTGGAGACATAGTCATCCGCTCCTACGTTCAGACCAAGGATTTTATCCGTATCCTGCGTCTTTGCTGAAAGGATAATAATTGGAATACTGCTCGTTTTCCGCACCTGAAATGTTGCACGTATACCATCCAGTTTCGGCATCATCACATCTATGATCATCAGATCAATGGACTTCTTTTTCAATATCTCAAGCGCCTGCTCCCCGTCGTATGCTTTTTCTACCGAAAAACCCTCCTGCAGTAAATAGATTTCAATTGCTTCAACAATTTCTTTGTCGTCATCACATACCAGAATCGTCATGCTGATGTCCTCCTATCAGATTTTTCCACACCTTCTGTATTCCATCTGTTTTCTCTTTTGTCTTGTCGGAATCCGCTCTTTCTTCTCCCTTTTCCTGCTCCTCTTTCCACTGGAAATAATCAGCATCCAGATTTACACGGATTTCTGCCTGAAGTTGTTTCAATTCTTCATCTTCCTCGTCGTCATCGTCCGCATAACTTACACCTTTGTCCGCTTCCACTTCTTTTTCCGTCTCATCAATTACTGACAGTCCCAGCTTATCCAGATATTCCTGATTAATTTTGATCTCCGTCTGACGGTTCGCATAAATAGAAACTTCCTCATCTTCTTCTGGTTTGCCTTCATTTTTCTGCTTTTCAAGCTCCCTGTTACGTTCCTCTATGATTTTCAGATATTTCTCTGTATCGACCAGATCCTGCATCTGACTTTTCAGCTCCAGCTGATTTGTCTTGATACGGCGCTGTTCTATATCCATTTTTTCATTCAGATCCGCATAGATTTTGGAAACATTCTCATTTGATTCTTTCATAATATCGCGCATATGATTCAAGGCTTCATTCATATACATTACCGAAGCCGCATAGATATCTTCTGCCTTGTGGCTGGCATCCATGATAATAGTGTCTCCCTGCTTGCGGAAATCTCTCTCTGCTTTGTCGCGACTGCTTTTTGTCAGTTCGTACTTCTCCTGCATTTGATACATGCATTGATTTAACATACTCAATAAATCTAACATTTGCTGCTTATCAACAATTACCTTGCTCGGCTCTTTCGGATACTGTTCGCCTTTCGCCAACATCACATGAAGTGCACGAAGCACTTTCTCTGTATCATCCTGTACTCCCATCTCTACTCCTTACTGCTCCATAAATTGATCAATTCCATTTGCAATTCCATCTACTATTTTATACTGATAATCTTCTGATGCCATCAGTGCATCTTCTGTCGGATTCGTCATATAGCCCATCTCAACAATCGTAACCGGCACCTGACACCAGTTGATTCCACTCATCGTATCGGTCTCCCACACGCGCTCCTTTTTACAGCCGGTGGCACTGACCAGACAATCCAGTACATCCGTCGACAGCTCCTTACTCTGACTGTACAACGCACTGTTATATGGGTTCGAAGACGTCTGACAGATCGTCATCGCACCATTGGCAGAAGTATTCTCCGCACCGTTTGCATGGATACGGATAAAAGCGTCTGCATTGGCATCGTTTGCCATCTGTGCACGCTCCGCATTACTGATATTAACATCATTTGAGGTACGAATCATCAACACTTCATACCCTCTGCTTTCCAATTCTTTCTGTAATTTCAATGCTACCTGCAAAGTAAGCTGATACTCTGCCAGTCCGCTGGTCTCACCGTGTGTTCCGCCTGCAACTTTTGCCTTTTTCTCCGTTGCGCCCGGTCCCACTGGTTCCTTATCGGTATTCGCGGTCTTCTGATGCCCTGCATCAATTGCAATCAAATGCTTTGTGTGTGCATTGTCCGCTGTCTCGCTTTCCGTTTCTTCCGGGGTTTTAGTTTCTGTCTGTGTTTCGGTCTCAATCTCTGTTTCTGTCTCCGTTGGGACTTGTGTTTCCGTTTCTATTTCAATCTGTGTATTTTCCTCTGTCTCCTCCTGGGACTCCTGAACTTCCACAGGAATATCCGCTTCCCGGGTTTTTGCTCCAAAGCCACATCCTCCAAGAGATCCTGCCAGCATCGTCACACATAAAGTTGTCATCAATAATTTCTTCATTTTCACAATCTTCTTTCTCCTTAAATGCACTACAAATCATTATAACGAATGCATTCCCGATGTGCAAGATAAGTTACTGTTGCGCATGGGATTACCCGCACTTATAATAAAAATATATCGATTACAGGAGGCAACTATGCGCACAAGATCCGAAGCATTAACTTACGCACTTACATTTCCAGACACCTATCAGCAGGCGCCTTTTCACGATCCGAACTGGCAGCTTGTTCGGGTAAAAGGCAGTAAAAAAGCCTTCTTATGGACCTATGAGAAGGATGGTTTCATAAACCTGAATGTAAAAGTCTCCCCTGCATGGCGTGATTTTTGGAGAGATGCATTTGCGTCCGTCATACCGGGATGGCACCAGAATAAAGACAACTGGAATACCATCATTCTCGACGGCACCGTTCCGGATGATGCGATTAAAAATATGATTGCCGACAGTTATGCGATCGTGACAGACAATCCTACCAGACGGATCTATGAAGCCGTCAAACAGATACCGAAAGGAAAAGTTGCCACTTACAGTCAGATTGCTGAACTCGCCGGAAATAAAAAGATGTGCCGTGCTGTCGGAAATGCATTACACAAAAACCCCAATCCATCCGAAATCCCTTGCTATCGCGTCGTAAATGCCAAAGGCGAATTATCCGGCGCATTTGCGTTTGGCGGAGCTGATGAACAGGCAAACCGCCTCAGGGCAGATGGAATCGAGGTTCTTAATGGTAAAGTCGATTTAAAAAAATATGCAGTTCACGTTGTCGACGGACAACTGGAATAAATTACAGAATTTCTGCTGCAGCCGTACGAAGTTCTGCCGTGGCGCGGCGGATCTCTGCGGACTGCTCTTCTGTTACATTACCGGGCTTGGTGTGGCTCACAAGTTTCTTCAGATAAGAAAGGTTGCTCTTGATCTGACGCTTTTTGGCTCCATCCATGCCTTTTTTCTTTTCTTTATAAGCATTCTCTACCTGACGAATCAAGGTGTCGGCTTCACTCCGGCTGTCAATGTAAGCCTTACGCTGTCCGTCGGTCGCTTCATACTCTGCTGCATCACGGATGGCACGCTCAATCTCCGCATCTGAGAGATTGGAACTTGCGGTAATTGTGATTTCCTGATGTCTTCCGGTACCCAAATCCTTTGCAGACACCTGCACAATTCCGTTTGCATCAATATCAAATGTCACTTCAATCTGTGGCACACCTGCCGGTGCCGGCTTAATGCCCCGCAACTGGAAACGTCCCAGTAATTTATTGTCTTTGGCAAACTGCCGCTCTCCCTGCAAAACTTTGATATCCACAGAAGTCTGGAAATTCGATGCAGTTGTAAACACTTTACTGTACCTTGTCGGGATTGTTGTATTACGATCGATCAGTTTTGTGGATATTCCACCCATCGTTTCAATCGACAACGAAAGCGGTGTTACATCCATCAGAATGATTTCTGCTGCGGAGGAACCTGCAACCAGTGCACCTCCCAACTTGCCGCCCTGTACGGCTGCGCCTAAAGCTACGCATTCGTCAGGATTCAGATTTCTTGATGGTTCCCTGCCCGTGATTCTTGTAACTTCCTCGTATACGGATGGCATACGGGTAGATCCGCCGACCAAAAGAACCATGCCAAGATCTGCCGCCGTAATTCCGGCATCACTTAACGCCTGCTGCACCGGACCGCGTGTACGCTCCACGAGGTCTCTTGTCAATTCATCAAATTTTGCCCGTGTGAGTGTCATTTCCATGTGCTTTGGTTCTCCTTTTACCGTAGTGATAAAAGGAAGATTGATACTGGTTGTCGAAGAGGACGATAATACTTTCTTTGCTTTTTCTGCTTCTTCCCGGACACGCTGCATCGCTGTCGCATCTTTGCGCAGATCAATGTGCTGTGTATGCAGAAATTCCATCACAAGATAATCTGTAACACGAGCGTCAAAATCGTCGCCTCCGAGATGGTTATCTCCAGCTGTCGCAAGTACTTCGATAAGGTTATCTCCAATCTCGATCACCGAAACATCAAATGTTCCTCCGCCAAGATCATACACAAGTATTTTCTGTGGCTGTCCATGGTCGAGTCCATATGCCAACGCTGCAGATGTCGGCTCATTGATAATACGCAGTACATTTAACCCTGCAATTCGTCCGGCATCTTTTGTTGCCTGTCTCTGTGCATCGTTAAAATACGCCGGAACCGTAATGACCGCATCCGAAACCGTCTCTCCCAGATACTCTTCTGCATCCTTTTTCAGCTTCCGCAGAATCATGGAAGAAATTTCCTGTGGTGTATACTGTTTTCCATCAATCTTCGCACGATAATTGGTGCCCATCTCTCTCTTGATGGAAAAAAAGGTCCGATCTACATTGACGGCAGCCTGACGCTTTGCCGTATCTCCTACCAGGCGTTCTCCATTTTTCGTAAATGCAACAACGGAAGGCGTCGTACGTGAGCCTTCCGCATTTGTGATCACAACCGGCTGGTCATTCTCCAAGACCGCAACACAGCTGTTTGTTGTTCCTAAATCTATTCCTATTACCTTACCCAAGGCCGCTTCCTCCATTTCCTTGTACTTACAGCCGCCGCAAGTACATTTATCCTATTAATAACTGTAAGTCGGCAACCGTTTTGCGTCAAGGGATTCGGGGAAGATTTCATACATTGTTTATGCTTTTCATAATTCCTTTTGATTTGTTTTATCTTTCCCACTTCTCATCCTTATTCAAAGCATCCACCAATTGCCCAACTGGTACCCAGCCTGCTTCATCCATTTCCAACTCATATTCCCATCACGATCAATGACTGCATCTTTTTTAGTGGATTTTGAGTTCACGTCGTATAGTATTCGTGTAGTTCCCTGAACATCGATAACCTGCGAAGTTCCCCATAAAGTTTTTCTGGAAGATATGGCATCCCGAAGTTGCCATCCTTCACAAGAAATGAGAGTTTTTCATTTTTCCAAACTTACCATTGGTTTCTAACTCATGCCAGGTTGAAGCTTTGAGATTTACCTGAATTACCTCCATTTTTTTAAAAGTTCCTGCTGTTCAAAAATATTTGCTGTAATTGCTTGATTTTTCTTCTTTTTGCCTTTAAGATTCATTTTAGATACCTCAAGTACATTTAGATTTTTTGTCAACTGGCTTCACACAATTTAAATATTTATTTACCATTTACAATCTTCAAAGTTTTCATAATCCAACTCAGGTATGTATACCGAAATCCATCTAACCTTATTTGTTTCAGCATCCATTTCAATAAACACACCTTTGTCAGACTCCCATACTTCTTCAAAGTCATCATAAACAAAAGACGGTTCAAATTTTAACATATCTTCTGCTGTAGTTCCAACTCCTATTTTTTCAAATAACTTTCCCTTATAATTATCTAGTGTTGTTATTCGAAATAATTTATCATTTCCAAGATGAAAGAATAATTCTACACTATTTTGAATATCATATCGAATCCAATTCTCATTAATCACCATAGTTTCAACATTATTTAATGACAATAAATCACTCATCTCATCTCTTGTACTATATAATTTTATATCTCCAAATCCCCTAAAAGGTATAATTGGAGCTGTATTATCTAATAACATATTAGTTACCTCCCGAAAAAATAATTGTTGCAGTTTCTTTTCCATCTGTTTTGTAGAGACTTTCTGAACCATCTATTATTTTTATTATACCTTGGTCTGTAGTACTAATTTTTACATACGGACTACTTCCATGTCTTCCACCACCTGGCGAAACTTGAACTTGAGAAATATTTTTTCCTCCGCCTGGGTTGTTTATCTTTATTATCTGTGCTCCACTTCTTGACCTTGTAGATGCTTTTACAATCATCTATTGAAACCTTCCCATTCTTAATAATAGAATCTAAACCACTCTGGTATGCTAAACACATAGGAATCAAAGCAGTCTTTTTCTATCTATTG
>ENA-UOJO01000674-UOJO01000674.1-human-gut-metagenome-genome-assembly--contig:-P57-NODE-674-length-49967-cov-10.027829_pt1 | contig 49967 bp, 48 predicted proteins | sample MGYA00242351_ERZ723898 | MGnify/ENA metagenome assembly ERZ723898 | reverse complement strand
AATCCCCCCCACAAACGCCGCCCTCCACCTATCGCGGGGGCCGCTTCAAGCTGTCAAAAAACCCTGGGTTGTCAATGGCCGCGCTCTCCGGCTTTAAATTCGGTTCTGCCGGCATGCGCGTAAGAGCCGGATGAAAACCGTGTGAGTTTCGTTCTTTGCGGGTTCGCCGCAAGAGGGCCGCAAGGGCGGGAGGCAATACCCGTAACCTCAAAAAAGCAGCGCGCCATTTTTTACATTTGGAAGTGAGCCGACCCTAGGGTGTGATTCGCTTTTCCGTTTGGGTATGATTTATTGTAAATTGAACGATCTTATGATAGCATGGTTATACAATTTTATAGTGGAGTATTATTATGGACGGCAAAAACAAATCCGCAACCGCCTGGATGAGCATAATAGCGGTGGCTGTGCTGCTCGCGTTTTGTTCGCTACTTTTTATTATCGGAGATGCTTCTACCTCGTTTGAAATTACCGCCTCACCCGCTGCAAGCGCCTCTCCGCATCAAACGCAGTCCCAGATAGATCTGATTATATCTGCAAACTGTATTTCCATTGATATATTTTTGGAAAACGCGAAGTTATATGGCTTGAAAACAACGCCTGTTGTTATCAGCCAGAGCGGGAGCGTTTATAAATATGGGTTCCCTGACTCTCCTGCCGGCGGGACCGACCTTCTAATCTCGGTAGGTCAAACCGGCCTCGCGGAATCCTTTACCCTTACCGCCCGCCTTGCGCCTAAGCCTGAAAAGCCCGAGGAAGAGTCCCTTATCCTTATGGATTTATACCAGCATGAAATTGAGCTGTACAATTCATATCTTTCATGGCTTGAAGATACATTTATCGCGTTGTCACAGGCATTTTGCATTAAATCAAGGCTTAGTTACGCTGGCGCGCTGACGATGTGGCACATTGCCAGCGAAACTATTGACGATCAAAAACGCCGCGACTCGGCGCACGGTGCTTTTATTATGGAAGCATACTCCGATATTTCAGATTATTGTAATATAATAACTATATCAATATTTGTATCTCAAGATTAACCTGGCGCATAGTTCAGTATTTAAATCAAAAACCGATTTTAAATAATATCGGTCTAAGGCGCATAGTGTCGTTTTAAGTCGTTCCAAAGACGTCTGCTGTAGTTAAAATTAAATATATGTTCATTATTTTTCTGCTGATTTTCCTTGTAATAGTGATGCTACAATGATATAATTTAGCTGAGACATGGATGTGTGCTGTTTTTGATTGCCTTATCCGCCCTTATGGCGGCCATGCTGTGCTATGGACGGTTAGGCGGCCCTGGATTATCTCCATGCATGTATCCACAATATGATAACTTCAAGGAGGAGAACATGAAGAGAACACTTGCAATCGTTTTATCACTGGTGCTGGCTTTCGGCGCATTTTCGCTGACGCAGGCAACAGAACCGCAGACCTATACGTTTGTGGTAGGCACAGTTGAGGCCGAAGCTGGAGAAACAGGCGTTTTGGTTCCCGTCACTATGCCGAATCTCGCCGCTATCGAGGTTAAAATTGAATATGATCCCGAAATACTTACCTATGCTGGATATGAGGCCGACGCATTTGTCACTGTAAACGATGATAAGCCCGGCCAGCTTCATTTGACTGTAGTACATCATGAAAGTAATTATGGCACGGAAACCGCTTTCTGTCTCAAGTTTGACGTAAGCGAAAACTTCATCGGTACTGCTCCGATTACGGTTATTGAAGTTGGCAGCGCGGCTACGATCATTGACGAGCGCACCATCGACGTCCCCGCCAGCAACGTTATTCCTACCAGCGGAGCTATAACGGTACCTGAAGTCGTCACGTATGAAGTAACGTTTGTCGATGGCCTTACCGATGAAACCATTGATACCCAGACCGTTGAAGAGGGCATGGACGCCGTTCCTCCCGAGCCTCCCGTTCATGAGGGATATGTCTTTGCAGGTTGGGAAGGCGACTATACAAACATAACCGAGAACACGACTATCACTGCCCGCTATGAAGAAGAGGGCGTTGAGACCTTCACAGTAACGGCTCAAGCTGGCGAAGGCGGAACCGTATCCCCCGCGACACAGACGGTTGCCGCTGGCAGTTCCGCTACCATAACCATCACTCCCAGCGAAGGGTATGAGATTTCGTCAATAACCGTAAATGGTGAAAAGGTTGTATTGGCTGATGACGTTGATGTAACAAAAGAATATGAATATGTTATTGAAGCAGTTGACGCTGATCTGGAAGTAAAGGTTGAGTTCGCCAAGACCGGCTCAGAGCCTACTCCTCCCGTTGAAGATCCCGACCCGCCGAAGGCAGGCGCTATCTCAGCCATAGGACTGGCTATCGGCATGATCACCGTTGGCGCAGGTACGGTAGTACTCCGTAAAAGGTCCAAGTAATTCCAAGATATGATACAAAAACAGGCCGCATTAGGGACACTTCACACAAGGAAGTGTCCCTTGGCATTTGTAAAGACGGTTGGATATGATGAGTTTGTAGTAAAACTAAATTACTATGGAGGAAACTACAATGAAATCATTATTTGAAAAGTATGGCGGTACATACCGCAGAGAAAGTGACTATCTTATTCCTAATCTATCTTTGCCAGTAGGAGAAAGACCTGTTGGTGTTTATGGGCAGCGGCATCTGCAATATTTACAAGAGCATCGAAGACTGACATATACTAATCTGTTAACAAGTGGAAAGCTCAATCAGTATTTGTGCGAAATAGATGAGCAAGCACAACGAAGATTTGAATGGCTTCTGATGCAAATGAAACAGCAACAGTGTATAACAGAGCAATTAAAAAATGATAACCCTATGGAATGGGTAGGAAAAATGAATTGTATTCGACAACAGGTAGAAGAAATTATATTGCATGAGTTAATTTATAATTAGCAGAAAAGCGGCGTTGGCGATTGAGCTGACGCCGCTTTTTACATAGCCGATTGGTGCAGGTTATGTATATATCCGCTTGATTTCTGCACATAATACCAAAATACTATATGCATAGAGTTCTTCTTTCGGCTTGACTTTATGCATATTAAGCAGTACAATGATATGCAGAAACGGAGGTCTTGCTATGCGGAAATTTGATTACTCTTTTTTGAATAACGGCTTGTTACCTGCGAATTTAGTTAATCTAACGGCGAATATCTCATCGCTCAAGACAATGGCAGGTGTTCGCAAGGACGAATACGCTCAGATTTTCACCGAGCTTGAAGCGGTTGCAAAGGTGCAATCCATCAAAAGCTCCAACGAAATTGAGGGCATTATCACAAGCGATGAGCGTATTGCAGCCATTGTAAACCAGAACAGCGCACCGCTAAATCACAACGAAGCGGAGATTGCGGGATACAGAGATGCGCTGAATGAAATCCATTTAGGTTATGAACACATAGACCTGCGTGAGCGTGACATACTCCGCTTGCACGAAATTATGATGTCATTTACGGGCTATGAGTTCGGCGGTCAGTATAAGATCGATGACAATGTTATCTTAGAGGTTGATGCGGACGGTAATAGGAAAATCCGTTTCCGACCCACTCCAGCCGAGGAAACCGCCGCCGCTATGGAGCAGCTTGAGCTTGCCTATATGGAAGCCAGAGGAGATGCGAATATCAATCAGCTACTACTCATTCCCTGCGTGATACTCGATTTTCTCTGCATACACCCGTTCCGTGACGGCAACGGCAGAATGTCACGCTTGCTTAGTCTGCTGCTGCTTTATAAGAACGGTTTTGATGCAGGTAAATATGTGTCCTTTGAGGAGCAAATAAACGCTTACAAAGCTTATTACTATGAAGCCTTGAAGCAATCCTCTACTGGTTGGGATACCAATGAGAACAGCTATTTCCCGTTCATTGAGAACTTCCTATCCACTCTTTATATGTGCTACAAGGAGCTTGATAAGCGGTTTGCAGTTGTTCACGGCAAGCGTATCACGAAAAAGGCTCGTGTGGAAGCCACGGTACTGAACAGCCTGACGCCGATTTCAAAAGCGGAAATCTGTAAGATACTGCCTGATGTCAGCCCCACTACGGTGGAAGCCGTTCTTGGTGCAATGGTTAAGGACGGGCAGATTAAGAGGATTGGCCAGTCGAGGGCAGCGAGGTATATTAAAAGCTAAAATATTATAAAGGCAGATGTAAATATGAAAATTGAAAAACTGATAATCAAAAACTACAAGTTATTTAATGATAATGCTATAGAAATGAATAGCTATGTAAAAATATTTGTTGGTGAAAATTCCTAAGGAAAAACTACTATATTTAGAGGCATTATCAATTGTTTTGACAGGCAAATTGAATGGTGGTGCAATTATAACAAGATTAAATCCAGATTGGTTTAATTTTGATGTTCGCAAAAGTTACAAAGAAAGTTTAGGTACACCAACACCTTCAGAGCTGCCAAAGATTGTTATAGAAGCCTATTTTGGAAATCTCACCGATGCCGATATTCATTTAAAAAAATATGAGGGTACAAACAACTCATTGTGCGAGAACGCAACGGGTGTAAAAATCGAGATAAGATTTGACGATGAATATAGCGACACTTATAAGCAGCTAATAAAAGAAAAGAAAATTGGCGATATACCAGTTGAGTTATACAAGGTTGAATTTAGGTCTTTTGCTAATCCCGATTATTATATAAATACCACCTCAAAAAAAGTAGCATATATTGATGCTACCAAAAAAGATTACGGGACAGTGCTAAATCGTTTTGTTTCATCTAGCATAACAGAGTATTTGACTGATGAGGAAAAGACAGATTTGAGAATTGCGTACAGGGGTAATAGACGCGATTTTACTGATAGCGATGCTGTTAAAAGTTTGAATTCTAAGCTGCAAACGGATTATAGTTTTAATAACAAGGTTTTAAGTTTGAATTTGCGTGAAAACGAAATAGATAGTTGGAAAAATGAAATGTCCCTATCTTTGGATGAAATCCCGTTTGAAAACACAGGTTTTGGTACACAAAATATGGTTAAATCAGAAATGTTTTTACAACAGAATTCAGATGTAGATATTTTGATTATCGAGGAACCCGAAAACAACTTATCATTTACAAATATGTCTATTCTTATTTCCAACTTGTCAAACAATGCAGATAAGCAGTTGTTTATATCTACGCATAGTAGTTTCGTGGCAAACAGACTCGGCTTAAATCATTTGCATTTAGTCGCTAATGCAACAACAAAACCATTTAATGATTTGTCAAAGGAAACATACGAATATTTTTTGAAGCTGCCGGGATATAACACATTAAGATTGCTGTTGGCAAATACAATAATTCTTGTAGAGGGACCAGCTGATGAACTAATTGTGCAAAGAGCATATGTTGATACACACGGTAAATTGCCAATCGAAAATGGAATTGATGTAATGTCGGTAGGTGGTGTTGCATTTAAAAGATATTGCGAATTAGCTAAACTTATCAATAAAACCATTACTGTTGCAACAGATAACGATGGCAGAAACTCCGCTGTTCTTGAAGAAAACTATAAAGAGTATAGCAATATTCTAAATTTATGTTATGAGAGGGATAACACACTAAAAACACTTGAACCGAGTGTCTTATCGGCTAATAAAGATAATTTCGATGTCTTTAAAGAAATCGTCTATAAGGGACAAGATGTAAAATCACAGAATTATGATGATATATGTAAATTCATGGTAAACAATAAAACTGAATGGAGTATGAGGGTTTTTCAAAGTGACAAAAAAATAAAATACCCCGAATACATAAGCCAAACGATTGGGAATGACAAAAATGAGCAATGATGTAATTTTTGCTGCGGCAGGAAATGGTAAAACATATAACATATGTAATGAAGCAATTAAATTAGCTTCAGAAACAAACAAGTTAATTTTGCTTGTCTCTTACACTAACGAAGGGGTACATTCTTTAGAGAAAGAATATAGGAAGCAAAATTTCGGTGTTCTTGATAAGAATGTAATAATAAAGACATGGTATAGCTTTCTTCTGTCCGAGTTGATAAAGCCATATCAATGTTTATTAAAAATAAAGAAAAAACAGTATAAGAATGAATACGATTTTGCAATTCCAGAGAATCATATAAAATCCATAGCCTTTTATCAAGATGAAGAAAGACCACTATGGTATAAAAATGTACATATTCAGTATTACCTCAATTCAGCACAAGATATTAGAAAAGATAGTGTCAGCCATCTTGCTGTTCGTTGTATCGAGGACTCGAAAGATAAGGCAATAGAAAGGCTTGAGGCAATATACTCTCACATATTTTTTGACGAATTACAAGATTATGCAGGTTGGGATTTGGAAATTTTCTTGCGCCTATTTTCTTCCGAAATTCAGATAAGGTGTGTCGGAGACTATAAACAAGCTACGTTCAGAACAAACAATTCACCAAAGTACAAACAATACAGAGATGAAAAGATTAAAGATTTTTTCTTAGTCCAAAGCAATAATGGAGTTTGTGAATTATCGTATAGCAATACAACAAGGCGCTTTAATCAAGAAATATGCGATTTTGTTAATACAATTTTCAATGATAAAGAAAGCACCATATGCCCCTACCAAGATTGTATGTACCCTCAAGTTGAACATACAGGGGTTTATATGATTGATAATCAGTACATAGAGCAATACTGTCAACTGTATAATCCTACTATCTTAAGATATGACCGAAACAGCAAAATAAAATTTAACCATAGCTGTCAAGTGTTTAATTATGGAAACTCAAAGGGTGCGACCTTTGAACGTACTATTATTGTTCCTGTTGGGACAGTTCTTCCTTTTATCAAAGAACAAAAGAACATCACCTCTAACCAAACACGTTCAAAGTTTTTTGTAGCCTGCACAAGAGCCAAACATAGTATTGTTTTTGCAGTAGATAATCCCAAAACGAGTAGCTTTTTTAAACCTGTGAGTATTGAAATCGGCAGCAATACAATCCCTGCATTTAGATATCAAATGCAGGAAACAAAGGAGAATCGAAATAGAGAAAATAAATGAAATATGTGATATAGGTGCAATTGATTTTGAGAGAAAGTTAGCTATTGTTAGGTTCTTCTAAGGAAAGGGCGTGTGTATTGTTATGAAGAAAAATGTATTCTCACCTATTAAAACAAACGCAATGATTGCTTTTGTTTTTGATAGCGGAAAAATCAGCAGTAGTTTCTATGGTGATGCCGTTTTTGAAAGCATTATAAAGGGCAAGGAAATAGTGGCCAATAGCAAGAAAATTGTCTTTTCCGTGGGCGATATTTTTGATAAAAGTATTTATGATGATATTACGCCATATATAGTCCGTGATGAGCTGTGTACTATACCAAGAGAGCAAGAAAAATATGAGGGTATCTTATATGCTGTTTTAATGGAAGACATTGATGAGGCAATTGCACTAAATATTGATTTAAGATTAAAGAATGAATTCAAACCCTATATTGGGATGACTTCAATAGATATAGAATCGTCAGATGCGCGAAAACAATTTTGGAAAAATCTTATACGAAGATTCAGCATCGAGCTAAATACAATTACGTGTTTTGGCTCAAAAGAGGAAGGTTATTTTGCATATAGTGAAACTTCTGAAAAAAATGGATTTCATGTTAACTATGACGGCTTTCTAAGCGAATCAAATCAGGATGGTAATTTGTTTTCCACACGTCAATCATCGTTTATACAGTCAATTGAGCAACTTGAATTTGTTGATGGAAAGAGTGATATGGATAGAGGCATCTTAGAGATGAACTTTGCACTTGTGCAAGAGGTTAATATTGCAGGCGTGCAAATATGGAAAGCAATCGAAGACATTGAGCGTCCTTATATCACCAAAACAGGCAATGGATATTCCGCTACAGAGTATATTTTTACATCTATGTATCAAGCCGCTCAAGGAATCGAAAGATTGCTAAAAATAATTATTGAACTCATTTTATACCGTAAAGATGACAGCAATAACCAAAATGTTAGGGAGTTATTACTTGGGCATAACCATCCTGCGATGTTCAAATACATATCAGAGAACGAAAAAATATTGCTCAATAAAAACTGTAATAGATTGATAAACATTCTTTCAAAATTTTATTCCAATGCAAGATATCATAGATTCTCGTATAATGAGAGTAATACTTTAGAGCTTGAATTCATTCGAGAGTTTGGGCATGGAATGAAAGATGATGATTTTGATGAGCAATTGAAAAACGCATACGGAAAAGCATTAGGTCAAACAGCACAAGCTCTTTACAAGCAAATTGAATCTTTATCCGATACTCTGAATATTTATGTATATGAACTAAGTGCTGAAACCGTTGCACGCCTTTGCTTAAAAGATTATTATGGGGACAATTTGTACAATACCCTTAAGCAAATTAAGCAATCCAAAAAAGAGCTGATATGGTATCTGATGAAAAAGGGAAATAATCTCCCTGTAACAAAGTTGGGAGATGATATAGCACCCTTGCCATTTGAGGAATGTGATATTGCAGACTATGTCTATAGCTTAGTGACTACCTCAGAATCCTGCCTCTTATTGCACGATTTTGTTTCTTTTTCATACGATGAACTCGTTGGAGAGAATAAATCACAATGGAAAGAGCGTGTTGATGCGATTGATGTTTTGGTGGGAAATCCTAAACTGTTTTTTGATGATGAGGATTTGAATGATTAAATACCCTTGTATTACGGCGTTTAGCTAACGAAGAAAGGACGAGGAATAAGATAGAGTCTTACCAAGCACTGAATTTGGATATCCAAATTCGCTTGTTAGGGGCTCTGCCCCTATGACCCCCTTAAAAACGCTATCTCAAGTAATAACTTGAAAAATGGTCAGCAGGTTTAACACTTACCTTACCGATATTGATAAGCAGGCACAGGAACACTCCCACCGGCTCATAGAGCAGATGAAGCGGGCGCAGGGTATCACGGAGCAGCTAAAGGCTGAAAACGCCTTAGAATGGGTAGGACGAATGAATAACATAAGAAATGCGGTGGAGGAAATCATCAATACGGACTTGATTTATATATAACAGACTGGCGGTAGGGAGTAAAATCTCTGCCGCTTTTCTCTTTCGGGTAGTTCCTACGTAACGATACGTTATCTCTGGTTGGTGGAGATGTAAAATCTAAATTCCACAAATTTGAAAAACTCATATTCCACACACTTGACTTTTTGAACGCTGTTCAATATAATATAATTGAACAGCGTTCAAGGAGGGCAATATGAAAGATACAACAAATGTTAAAGACCGCATCATTGAGGTAACTACAGCAATGATTGAACAACACGCAGGCGATACTAAAGCTATAACCGCCCGTGTGATTGCCGAAAAAGCAGATGTGGGGTTAGGGCTAATCAACTATCACTTTGGAAGCAAGGAAAATTTGATTACCACTTGCGTTCAACGCATTATTAGCAACGTAGTTACCGCAGGTGTAAAAGTGAACGAGGAGTATGACACAGACAAAGACCATTTGATAGCAAAGGCTACTCATGTATTCAATTTTCTTTTTGAAAATGCTGCTGTATCTCGCATCTCAATTTTGGGTGATTTGCAAAACTATTCAGCGAATAGCAATTCTGCTTATACACAAAGAGGGTTTATGACATCACTGACAAGAGATGTTGCAGAACAGGATAAAGCGTTACTGTCATTTATTCTTACAGCCACAATGCAAATTGCATTCTTGGGAAGCGGTTCTATAAAAGAAATTTTAGGCTATGACCTTGAAATTCCAAAAGAACGAGCAGCTTATATTGAAAAGGTAGTTACCATTCTATTTGAGGGCGGCAAAAAGGAGGTGTCGCTATGAACAGAAAAATTAGTATGATAGCACCTCTCGTGAATGCTATCGCTGTTACTGGCTTTGCATTATCAATGCTAATTGGAAGTAATTTCGGAAGCTACCTATCTTCAATTTTTATCGCTTTCAGTTTTGTGCCTATGATATGCTCCTATGCCTTTTACTCCAAAAAAGAAACTAAATTAGCAGGAATTGTTGCAATAGGATTTGCGGTGGTATATGCAACTTTGATTTCATTGGTTTATTTTGCACAGATGACTACCGTCCGAACAGGCGGATTAACATCACAAGCGGTTTCACTCCTCGATTTTCAGCAATTTGGTCTGTTTTTTAATTATGATTTGTTGGGATATGCTTTAATGGCACTATCTACTTTCTTTGCAGGATTAACTATTTGCGTAAAATCCAAAGCTGACAAATGGCTGAAAGCTTTATTGCTCATTCACGGTGTGTTTTTCATTACTTGCTTTATATTTCCTATGCTCGGTTTGTTTACAACTGATATGGCAGGAGCAGAGTGGATAAGTACAGCCGTTTTAGAGTTTTGGTGTGTGTATTTTATCCCAATCAGCGTATTGTCCTTTTTGCATTTTTCAAAGTGTGGAAACGAGGTGTGAATGTGGCACAAATAGAATGGATACGCTGCCCTGTCTGCGGAAATAAAACTCGTGACAGGATACGAGAGGATACCGTTTTAATCAACTACCCTCTCTACTGCCCGAAGTGCAGGAAAGAGAGTTTGATACAAGTAAAACAGCTACAAATAAAAGTCATCAAAGAGCCAGGCGCTTTAGACGCAGAGCCGATGAACTTGTGAGCAATCACAGTTTGTCGGCTCTGTTCTTATATAGCGACAGATAGGACAAGCCCACCGAATAAAAAAAACGGTGTTTTGGTGGGCTGCTTTTCTATGCTCTGCTTTCCCTCTGACTTCGTTTTTTGAAGTTTGGAGGGATTTTCTTTGCGTTGGTATGACGCCGTAACATTACTACTGATTTTAAGCAGCACCATTTACATAATACATAACAGGGGCAAGGATAACCTGTTAAAAAAATCCTCACTCTTGTATGGGGATATTATACCCTTGAAATAGAAGTCAAATATCCTCATAAAAGAACTTTAATATCTCATAGCCGCAAAGGTCTGACAGCCTTTGCGGTTTTTCTTTTGTCGTTTTTTGCAGGAATACGCCGCAAGGCAGTTTCTGGCGTTGGTTGCCGTTCCCCACCTCTCAATCTGAATTTCGCATTTTTCAAATTCAGATTGGAGGAAAACAAAATGGCATACAACAACGGCAGAGAAGATAGAAAGTGGCGGCTCTGGAAAGAAGCCGAAGAAAAGGTATTGCGGGAATGCGGCATGGATGAAGATACCATTGAGCAAATCCGCATTGACGACAGGGCAGACTTTAATTCCAACAGACGGTTTTACAGACGCTTGAATGATGTCGGCGAGTACCTTGAGGAAATCGCAGACATTGAACGGCTAACAGAAGTAAACACTGTTGCGGATTTATTGAATGAAATCGAGAGCGAAAGCCTACATCAAGTATTACTCGAAACAAACAAGCTCACCCTGCAAATTATCCTGCTGAAAATGCAGGGGTATTCCACAAAGGAGATTGCTCCGATTGTTCATATCACAACGGATGCTATCTACGCAAGGTTAGACCATCTGCGAAAGAAATTACGGAAACTGAAAGAGTAAGTCCAAAATCACGCTTTCCTACGGGCTATTGGGTGAGAGGTCAAAAACCTCTCACCCATTTTTGCGTATTGGAGGAATAGCGCCGATGAACAGATATATAGATGATAACGCCAAAGAAGAATTCACAGAAGACATTACTATCCGAGAAGCGTTAAAGTGCATCGATGATATGCTCGCCTCTTGGTCAAGAGAAGAACGCCTTGCATTCTTTGAAGCCTTTGCAAAACCAAAGGATATTGATTTTGTCAAAGAGATAAACGGCATCTATTATGTCGTGCGTTCCCATTTCAGCCGTGACAACAACGAGGATATATTAGACAAAGTCAACAGGCTGTTGGATACGGATATATGAACAGATTTCAAACTATCACTTTAAAGCATTGAAGCGTGGCGGCAGATATGATAAAATATCCTTACTACACACATCATATCCGACTGTCGGAAAGGAGTTATTTTGAACAGACAGTCAAATAAAATTACTGCTCTCTATTGCAGATTATCACGAGATGATGAGCAGGGTGGCGAGAGCAACAGTATAACCAACCAAAAATCAATTGTCAGCAAATACGCAAAGGAAAACAGTTTTCAGAACACAAGATTTTTCGTAGATGACGGTTATTCGGGCGTTAGCTTTGATAGCGTTAGATAGCGATACTTTTCACATCTACCATATTGCGGCGGTCATGGTTGATAATTTCAGTAGGCGTCTGCCCGTCGTCGATTAGCCCGACAAAGCTATAATGGATTTCGATTTTCCGGGTGTTGCTCTCCCGGTCTAATTCGTGTATCAAAATCCTGTCGATGAACTCATGGACGTTCTCGTAGGTCAATTCCTGTATGTCGCTGTACTTCCCGACAATCTGAACAAAGCGGGATATATCCCTTTTGCGCTCGAAAACGGTGGTAATCTGCCGTTGCAGGCCGTTCACCTTTTCCGTAAGGGTTTTCTTTTCGTCCTCGTAGCCGGAAGTCAGAAACACAAATTGACTATCGACAAGCCTGCCTAATGCGTTGTCCTCATACAGCTTGCGGAAAAGCGTATCAAGCTCGGTCATTCGCGCCTGTGCCTTTTTAAGTTCCCGCTGCTGCTGCGCTAATTCCCGCTGCATTTCCTTTTCGCCGTAATCGGTAGCTTTTCTGATAAACTCCTGTTCATGCTCCTTTACATAGCGCATGACCCGCCGCATATCTTCAAGCACTAAATCAAGCAAGATGTTTTTTCGTATATAATGCCCCGAACACTCCGCGCCTGTCCTTGCCCTGTTGCGGTATGCCCCGCAATTATACGCAAACTTTCGCGGCTCCATGTTCACGCCCTGTTGATAGTGCATTTTGTGTCCGCAATCCGCACAAAACAGCAAGCCGGAAAATATATCAATCTCCGCTGCCTTTGTGGGGCGGTGGCGGGTCGCTAACCGCTTTTCGGCAAGGGCAAAGGTTTCCTCGTCTACAAGCGCCTCATGGGTGTCTGGGAAGAAATAGCGGCTATTCTCGTCGTTCTTGCGGGTCTTTTTCGACTTATACGATACCTTGTGCGTTTTTGCCGTGGTGGTGTGTCCTAAATACTCCTGCCGCGCCAGCATATCGTAAATCGTCTTGTCCGGCCATGCGTAGGGGTCAACCATAGCGTTCTTATAACGCAACTGCCCTGTACGCTGAAAGTGCAACGCTCCAACAGTCAATACCTTGTTTTCCGCAAGCCATTTTTGGATTTCGCATACCCTGTCCCCCCGGACATACAGGGCGAAAATCTGCTTTACAACATCGGCGGTTTCGGGGTCGGGCAATAGGTGGTGGCGGTTGTCCGGGTCGTTGATATACCCGTATGGGGTCTGCCCGTTGACGCGCTCGCCCTTTTGCGCCTGTGCCTGCTTGACGGCGCGTATCTTCTTGCTTGTGTCGCGGGCGTAGAACTCGTTAAACCAATTCCGCAAGGGGGTAAACTCGTTATCCTCCCGCGCTGTGTCTACTCCGTCGTTGATAGCGATGTAGCGTACTCCGTTTTCGGGAAATACAATCTCTATCAATTCGCCTGTTTTCAGATAGTTTCTGCCAAGACGGGAAAGGTCTTTTGTAATGACCGTCGCCACTCGTCCGGCCTCTACTTCCTGCAACATGGATTGAAGCCCCTCGCGCTCAAAGCTCACGCCCGAAAATCCATCGTCCACAAAAAATTGCGTGTTCAAAAAATGATGTTCCTCCGCGTAGCGTTGCAATATCATTTTTTGATGTTGTATGCTTCCGCTTTCCCCGGCCTGCAAATCCTCTTGGCTTAAACGGCAATATAGGGCGGTTATCTTATCCGACTGTAACATTTGTCCTCCTTTCCGACAGCCGGATAAACAAGTATAATGTACTGCTTACATGATACCATATCCCGCCGTCAAATGCACTACTCGGATGCGACAAAGCCCGGTTTCCCGGGCTTTGTCTGCAAATCTTTCATAATCAGCTTTTCAATCTTATTATGGATTGTATCGGTTGCCTTTTCGCTCGGCAACGCTTGAACAAGATAGGTGATTTTCCCAATCCTGCGTTCTGTAATTACTTTCTGTTTCTTATCCAATAGAAAAACCTCCTTTTCCAAATGGATAAACTTCTATCATCAGTATAGGCGTAATAGGACGGTTGTTAGCACAACGCCACGGGAGTTTCACCCCTGCTCATTTAAGGCAGCCTTACCCAATGCCTGCGACGCTTTGAACGCTCGGACTATGGCTATAAGGGAGTATCATTGTCCCGCCTGTACGTCGTCGCCCGCAAGCCGCTACGCTTGCTCCCCGGCGCGGTGGTTGTCGCTCTCTCGGTTAGAGGTCATGGCGCACCCGCCGTTTGGCTCGGTACAGACGGAATGTGTCCGTTTGCCTTATGACGCGCCGCCGTTATCTTGCGGGCTTTCTTTGTCAAGGAATAAAGGGCCTCATGCTAACTGGATTTGCGGTTTTTAACCCGGAATTTCCGCGTTGAACGATAGAACCGCGCTCATCAGCTTTGCTTTCAGCCGTTCGCACATATCGTTATTCACTCCGAAATAAATACCGCCGTTTTCATCCTTTGCTTTCCGCATGGACAAATAGGCTATGTAGCCTGCGTAGTGTTGAATGACAAGTTTCATTGCCTCCGGGTTGCCATTTGTAGCGGCCAATATTACTGAATATGGCAATAAGCCGCGCTCTGGACTATCGCTGCCACTCAATCCATTCATCCGCATGTTCCTCCATAAAGCGTCTTAGTTGACTGAACGAGCTTGTCCGCCTGTACTGCGCCGTGCTGCGCGGAATGCTTAGTATTTCAGAAATTTCGGCATCCGTCTTGCTATGGAAATAGTACAGCATAATCGCGATGCGCTTTTCTTCCGGCAATATCCTTAACGCATCAGTCAACAGCTTTTCAGAAATCCGTTTGCCCGCTATATAAAAATCCTGGGCGGTATCATCCCTAAAATATTTGTCATTGGTGTACAACTGGTTAGCCTCATGTTGTGCCAGTTCTGAAAAAACGACTTCTCTTTTCTTTAGCGCCCAGCTTTTCCGTAGCATGTCAATCGTCTCATTTCGCAAAACGCTTTTACAAAATCCATTGAACGTGCAGCGTATTTGCCATTCAGTACGGTTAGAATTCATTTTATCACCTCCTTTCTTTGCAGAGTTAGCCATGAGCAAAACTCAAAAAGAGTAGATAAACGGGGCAATAACAGCTCATGGCAAATATGCTTATCACCCCAAATATATGGAAACGGTCATTCCCAACTGGTAAAATTAGTTGAGGAAAAAATCTAACCCGAAAGGGGATGACCGTTATCCAACGACAGGAAATATTGCAGGATATCAGCTTCTTCACAGCAACGCCCAAGGCGAAGTTCTACGATACGCTGTTCGCGCATCTGGATGTTTCCGCCATGAAGAAGGCTGCTGCGGGCACAGGGCGCAAGGGTTTTCCCAAAGAGGCTATGCTTTGCGCCTTCATTGTCATGAAGTGTGAGGGGTTCTCGCAGATCACAGACCTTGCGGACTATTTGAACAACAACCTCATCATCGCCCATTACTGCGGCTTCAATATCATGAGGCCGTTGCCGTCCTACTGGACTTTTGACCGCTTTGTGCGGAATATCGACAACGCGCTTCTCAAAGAAATCATGCAGTCTCAGGCGCTTGCGCTTTACGAGCTTGGCGTGCTCGACGCTTCCTTTATCGGCCTGGATTCAACTCCCATCGCCGCAAATACAGTTCAGAACAATCCCAAGTCCTTTCAGCCCAACAAATTCACCAAGGAGCGTCAGCCCAAGGCCGACCCCGATTGCCGTCTTGGTGTGCATACCGCATCCAACCAGCATTCCGAAAAGAACTACGAGTTCTATTGGGGCTACAAAAGCCATGTATTGGTGGATTGCATCTCCGGCTTACCTCTTTTCGAGATGACTACGCCCGCCAATGTTGCCGACAGCACCATCGCGCTGGACGTCCTTTCCAAAACCAACGTCTTTCTGCCCTTGCGCGAGTGCACCTTTATCGGCGACAAGGCCTACGACGTCAGATCCATCTACAATACCGTGAAAACCGTTTGCCACGAAGCCTAAGACCTTGCTTTGTGGCAACATCATCTGCGAGGCCGGCCTTGCTATGCACAAGGATGGCAGGGATCGCTCCGGTGGGCGTTATCGCCAGAAGTTCTGTTGCCCCTTCATCCATTCCAAGGATGCTACTGCCTGCCCCTGCAACCATCCTCGCTACCACAATGGCAAGAAAAATCGCGGTTGTACCAAATACGTCACGCTTCCCGACGACTATCGCCTATCCGTTGACCGCACTTGCATCGCATTCAAATCCGTGTATGCCCTGCGCACCGAATGCTAGCGTTACAATTCCCGCTTCAAAGCCTCCGGGCAGGAACGCCTTTGGACACGCAGCTTCGCTGCCGCTCAAAACATGAGCTCTATTGCCCATATCGCTTTGCTGGCTGTTGCTGCCGCCGCCGTTATCACCCGATCCAAGCAGTCTTACCGCTGCCTCAAATCCGTTAAGCGTATCGCTTAAACAGCCTGCAAGTTAATATCTTTGACTGTATGCGGCTTTCCGCTTGCTTTGCTGTACCCTAAATCGCTTTTTTGCCAGCAATTTCATCCATTCCCCTCTGCTCGCTTCTCCATATCCCGCTTTCTAGGTCCGTTTTGCTCTTGCCTATGCAGAGCTGTATTTATTTGCCTCTCATATTCCATCGACGTAGAAAACAGAGATTTGCCAAACATTCGCAAAATTATATATAAAAAATGCGTCCGGCTTGAATGGACACATTTATTTTATATATTTATATGTGCTTTTATTTTGCAGTCAATATCTTGTTACTTAAATTCAATAATAACAGAGCACATCAATTCAACAAAATACATTTATGTAAGTAATAAATCTTATCCTTATTTGTCTTTGAAATTAGCCATACAAATTGTGTAACTAAACTTGGAGTTAGTCAATATACCGTTAATTTTTTATTAAATAATATATTGTTTGACAATGTTGATTACACGGTATATTATAATTGTTACATAATATATGACACAAGTAATAAGAAAGGAGTCCCCCTGATGAACGGTCTGCTTTATAAAGAATCGAACTACAACTTTGAGTTCCCCTACGAGGATGGAGGTAACGAAGTTAAGCGTGTTCTATACAACTCTCGTACCAATGCCCTTGCGTTGATTCATGAGGAAAAGTATGCGCTATTCCATGACTTCAAAGAGCGGGGGCAGCCAATCCCAGATGAAAAGCTATTTGAGGATTTGAAGCACGGCGGATATATACTCCGTGACGATATAGACGAACTGGAATTAATTCGATTAAATCTTCTGCAAAGCCGGTATAGCACATCTGGTTTAGGATTAACCATAGCCCCAACTTCCGATTGTAATTTCCGATGTATCTATTGTTATGAAAAGGAGAGCCTTAAACCCGTTGTAATGTCCAGGGATGTTCAGGAAAAGGTTGTAGAACTTGTTAAGGCCCGGGCGGAATCCGTTATGCGCCTGTCCGTTACATGGTATGGTGGGGAGCCGCTTCTGGCGTTAGATATAATTGAAAATCTAACGAATAAGTTTTTGGAGATTTGTGAAGAGCATAAAATCAGATACGACGCTGGAATAGTAACAAATGGTTACCTGCTTACAACCAAGGCAGCAGAACGCCTGAAGGATTTAAGGATTACGCACATACAGATTACGGTGGACGGCGCGCCCGAAGAACACGACAAACGAAGACCGCTTGCCGGAGGCCAGCCAACATTTCACAAGATTATATCAAACTTACGTGCAGCGAAAGAAATACTGCCTTGCAAGGTAAGCATCAGGATTAACACGGATAAGGATAATGCGGATCAGGTAGATGAGGTTCTGAAAATATTAAAGGAAAACGATTTGAACGATGTGGCTTATCCATACTTAGCTATGGTTGAGAACTCTAATGATTGCTATGCTGAAAGCAGTTGCTTTCACCCAAAAGAATTTTCAAACATTGATTTTAGTTACAGAACACGAAACAAAGAAAGTATTTTAAACTCATATCCTCATCTAGTCACAAATGCGTGTGGCGCTGACGCAAAGAACAGTCTGGTTATTAATGCAGATGGCAAGCTCTACAAGTGCTGGAATGATATAGGAATTGAAAGGAGAAGCGTTGGTGATTTAGTCAATCAGGAATTTAACGAAGGGGCTAATGTATTTTTGAAATACTTGATGTATGATCCTACGAATGACCCCGAATGCTCAAAGTGCAAATACCTTCCTATCTGTATGGGCGGATGTCCTCATAGAAGGATATTTAGGACTGATATACGATGCAATATAATGAAATATAAACTTAAAGATTATATGTCGCTGATTCCTTATGAGATTAAAAAGTCAGTTTAAGTACTGAGAAAATCATTTAGCAGAGAGTACTATGTGCGGACAGTAGAAAGGAGGGTTATTTATGGAGTTTCTTGTTTTTCCACAAGTAGGTGCTATAAATGCTGGTAACTGCCATATAGAGATAGGAGATTGTCCCAATCTTGAATGTATCTGTAAAGAAGGCCCCTACATTTGCGGGGCCGAATGTTCAGAACAGTGCATTGCAAATTCCCCTTGTTCTCCAAGATGGTGTGCGGTAAAGGGAACAGTGGATTTGCCACTTAACGGCTAACTCAACAATACGATTTGGTTGAATAATTAGGTTAGCGGTCAAGCTATAGTGACTGTCCGCACAATAGTATATTCATATTAACGCTTACTGCTAGCCTAATATATAGATGAAAATTAATGATGAATCGCCTCTAATTCGTTTAGGAAGGAAGTAAGATGATGACTAAGAATATCCTAAAGGCAGTCTTTTCATGCTTCATATGTATGTTGTTGCTGTTTGGCTGTGCGCCAAACAGTCAAACCGATATAACGCCTGATTTCAATACCTTTGCGCCAACTTTCCCTCCAACTCCAGAGCCAAGTCCCCAGCAGACGCAGAACATTGCGGACGAAGCTATGGGATTTCAGAACTTTCCATTTCCAAATGATACCGAGTTACAGTTAAATAAGGATAAAACACAAGTAATATTTACTAGACAACAAGCATTTAAAGACTATTATATATTGTGGGAAATTCTTGTGGAAAATTGCCCTGTTATTGATGCGGCCAAAGACATAAAGGGGATTGACTGGCAGAATATCAAGTCTCGGTATGAGGATATCCTGTCAGCGCGCATTGGAACGGATAATATAATTACCCAAAATGAGTTTTTCGATTTCATTATGGTTTGTTTATTAGAATTTCAACATATAGGGCACATTAACGCTGTACCATATAGCCTGTATGAAAGCTATCTAAGCTTTCTTGATAAGCCTGATGCCTCAGAATATGAAAAAAATCAACTTGCATTATTGGAAAGCGAGAAAGTGAAAAATTTATATAGTTATTTCGCTTCAGAACAAAATCAAAAATATAATGCCACTGAGAAAATGCCTGAACCATCAATGTCTAGCGAGGACGTTGAAGATTTATTGTTTGAAAATGGAATATTTGATTATAGTGAGATTGAGGGCGTACCATATGTAAAGGTTCGTTCATGTTTGTCGCCCGGTACTGACGAGGGAGATGCGCTCATTAATTTACTCCATGAAACCTTTGCTGAAAGTAAAGATGCTAAAAACATTATCATCGATATGCAGGGAAACGACGGCGGAGCTACTCGCGCATGGATTGAAGGAATTGTTATACCTCTTTTAGGAGAGGCATTGCCGCCATATTATATATTATGCGGGGTTAAGTCCGGCGCACTTAACCAATATTTTTGGGGAGGTGTCAATCCGCCGACAGATGAGAGTGCTGAAACAATGGATGCGATATTAAAGATTTTTCCAAGCCTCAAAGAAGAAATATTGTCCGAATTTGATGCTTTCAGCATTCAAAGAAACAGTATATCTCATTCAAACGTTGGATTTGAAGGGAATATATGGGTGTTAGTTGATGATGGGACTTATTCTGCGGCAGATCAATTCGCTATATTTTGTAAAAGAACAGGATTCGCAACACTGGTAGGTACGGAAACAGGTGGAAATGGAGCTGGAAGTACCCCCTATATGTTTGCATTGCCAAATAGCGGATTATTGGTGAGATACGAAGCGTTTTATGCGTTTAACGACGACGGAACCTGCAACGCCATCGTGGGCACAAAGCCTGACATTGAAGCAAAGGAAGGCCAGACCGCGCTGGAAGCTTGTCTGGAGCAAATTCAAAATGGGATTAGCGGTAATACCTAGAAATATATTCGGCAATATTGCGGACAGCGTTGTATTATTAATTATAAGACAAAAACATCAAATAAACATAAGCTTAATTTATTTAAAAAGGAGGTGATTTTATGGAATATTTGGTGCATCCTCAAGGCGGTATGGTAGACCAGAACTGCTTCATAGAGTGTTTCATTAATATATGTGGGGCAGAGTGTAAATCGCTATGTGGCGTTGAATGCAAAACCCTATGTGCCGGTAACTGTGAGCCTTTATGTGCTGCTAATTGCGGTTTATGCGGGGCCCGGGCTTGTGTAGGCAAAATGATTCCTGAGCCTTATGGCGGATAATCGCATTATTGGACGTCTCTAATGGTTAATAAATAACTGCTGTCCGCAGTATTATACTTAGGATGACTAGAATTTAAAAGGAACTATAAAAGTATGAAGCCATATAAGTTATTTATCTTAGTTTTATCAATGCTAATGCTCCTTTTATGCTCCTGCGATGGATTCATCGCTAATCCTAGCATTTCAGAGCATTCTCCAGGAACGCCTAATAAGGCTACTCCAAACAGGTTTTCTGATTATGACAAATTTCCCCTTCCATATGAAACAGAACTGAAAGTTAGTTCAGATGGAGGGCAGTTAATTTTATCTAAACAGCAAGCGCTTGAAGACTATGATGCCTTATGGGAAATATTGGAGGATAATTACCCATACTTTGAAACGATAAAAAACGAACTGGGGCTGGATTGGAGGGAGGTAAAGGACACTTACCGTACTGAGCTGATAAGTGTGTGTACGGGGCCATCCATACTTCAGGATAATTATATAAATGTAATCAATAACTGTTTGAATCAGTTTGAAAGCATAGGCCATCTATATATCATTCAACCGTTTTTGTATCAATACATGGTAGATGTTTTTCGATCGGTAGTGGAATCGAGCGGAGGGAATCAGAACCCCGACAGTAAGGAAGAAGCGGATACTATGGCCGATATGCTATCTAGGACACTATCCATAATAGAAAGCCAGAAGGTCAAAACCTTTTATGACTATTATGAAAACTTAATACCCAGCCCTACCCCTGCCTCTACCGAAGGTAGTACACAGCTATACCCGCAAGAACAATTATTGTATGAAGAAGTCAGACAAACGATTATAGAGGATACGGTTGGAGACGGTATTCCTTACATAAAAATTACAGGTTTCACTTGGTCGTCTTCAGAATGTACGCCGATTGCGATCAAGATGATCCAGGATTATTTTGAAGCAAACAGCGAGGCAGATGAAATAATCATAGACATACAGGGAAACGGTGGAGGGGCCACAGCCGTGTGGATGGAAGGAATCGTATCACACATAATTGGCGAGCCTTTGATACAATATGGTCTGATCGGTGTTAAGGATGGCAAGTTTAACCGTTTTATGTGGGATGCAGAGCAGCCGTTTCCGTCCGAGTTTCAAGAAATCGATAGCGAGACTTGGAATAAGACATTTCCGGATTTAAATATGGAAGATTTCGGTCATCTGAAGTTTTACAGTTACGAAAACACTTGCACGCAACACGAGGATAACATTTGCTTTCAAGGTCAATTATGGATGTTGATTGACAGTAGCAATTACTCCGCTTCTGATGCGTTTGCTTCCTTTTGCAAGGCTACAGGCTTTGCAAGGCTTGTCGGCAAAACAACAGGGGGAAATGGAAGTGGAGGGCAACCTTATACCTTTGCTTTACCTAATAGTGGACTACTGGTATACTTTGACCCCTATTTTTCATTTAATCCAGACGGAACCTGCAACGCCATCGTGGGCACAAAGCCTGACATTGAAGCAAAGGAAGGCCAGACCGCGCTGGAAGCCTGCCTTGAAGCGATTGCACAGAATAAAGATTAAAGAGAAGGTTAGCTTTAATGAAAAGGTTTGTAATATGTGTGGACAGTGAGAGAAAGGAGGTGTAATTATGGAGTTTCTTATTCTTCCACAAGTAAGCACCATATCTTCAGGTGATTGCCGCGAATTTATCTGTAGTGTTTATATACCACCACGCGTGTGTCTAACACATTGCTGTTATGTTCCGCCGTGCCCATACGAATGCCACCCCCAGTGTCATTCACTGGCATGTGGAGCAAAACAAATAGATACGCCCTATAACGAGTAAACCAGCATAATGTGCATTTAGCTTAAAGTATAAATTGGATGTTGAAGATAATCCCGTCCGCACATAAAGAACACCAGCCACGGCATGCAACGGGTTATAGAGGGGAGATTACAATGAAGCAGATATTTAAGTTTTGCGGAAAATACCTCAATGAAAAGAGAGGGAAACTCATCCTCTATATACTAATCTGCATATTCAGCAGTATGACTACGGTGGTGTTCCCCTATATTTCCGGCAGCTTTATAGACCAGCTTGTTCAGGCAACGGATACATCCTTCCTTGGCCGGTATATCGCTATTTTTGTTTCTTTCAGCATTGTCGGGCTGGTTCTTGGATATGTAAGCAACCGCCTGTACATGAAGCTGCAAACCCAAATCGCGTTCAGACTTAATGTTGACGCAATAAAGCATGTACAGAACCTGTCGCCGGGCTTTACGCAGGGGCAGGATACCGCTTATTTGAATCAACGAATCAACAATGATTCAAACGCATTGATAATTTTCTGCATCGGCGTATTGCAGCAGATCGTGATAAACGCAGTTATGGTAATTGCGCCGCTGGCGTTAATATTTTCGTTTAACGCATACCTTGGAATAGCGCTTATTGTCTTAAACGCGCTTTACTTTTTGAGCTATACAGCATTTAAGAAAACGCTCTTTAAGGCAAGCTATGAATATAAAGAGGAACAGTCCAAATACTTTGGGAAATTAAATGAGCAGCTATTTAATGTTAAGTTCATCCAGCTTCATGGAGTAGGGAGCGGGTTCATAAAGCGTCTTACAGGCGTATTTACAAGCTTATTGAACAAAGCGTTGAGGTATCAAAAGACAAGCTATCTTTTTTCGAGCGTTGATAAAATAATAATGACGGTTGCTAACGTGCTTGTATTCCTGTTCGGCGGCATATCGGTTATAAACGAAAGCCTTTCCGTAGGCTATTTCGCCATTATATCAAGCTACTTCAGCATGATGATGTCGGCTACAAGGTATTTCTTTACCCTTGGACAAAGCGTACAGGAAAACACGGTTTCCTATAACCGCCTTAAGGATATATTCGGAGTTCACGAGCAAAGCAACGGGGAGGAAGTACCCGACGGGATAGATTGCATTGAAACCAGAAATCTAACGTTTTCATATGGCAATAACTGCGTTCTGCGCGATTGCAGCGTTATGTTCAAAAAGGGGAATATATATGCGCTTACGGGCGAAAACGGCTCTGGGAAGAGCACGCTTATAAACGTGCTGGTCGGCCTGTACATGGACGAGTTTTGGGGGGAGGTATTATACAACGGCATACGCATATCCGGGCTTGATATGCGCAGAGTACGCAACGGATTCATAGGCATATCCGAGCAGGAGCCAATGCTGCTCCCCGACACGCTAAGATATAATATCACCCTTGACGAACAGGGTGAATTGGATGAGGAAAAGTTCTATAAATTGTGCGGTTGTCTTGGTATGGAAGAATTCATAGATTCCCTGCCCAATGACCTTGACACCGTAATCAATGAAAAATCAAGCAACCTGTCCGGCGGGGAGAAGCAGAAGATATCCCTCCTGCGCGTACTGATGAAAAACCCCGACGTTTTGATATTGGACGAGCCTACTTCCGCATTGGACAGGTCAAGCCGCAAGCGCCTTGGCGAATATCTGCAATCAATAAGGAAAGAGAAGATAATAATTATATCGACGCACGATAAGGCGTTTATAGAAATTTGCGATGAAGAGGTTAGCGTTACGTCGCTAATGCATAATTAGCAATGATATTAAACGTAAGAAAGCAGCGGTTCCCCGCTGTTTTTTTATATATTGTGCTTAAAGGGTTTGGCATTTGCACAACTCACACGTAGAAGGAATATGAAGGGAGCAGGAGCAGGAGGCAGGAGGCAAGCACAGCAAACGAGTACCCGTTTGCGAAAAATGCTTGTTGGGAATATCCCAAACCCTTATACACGAAAGGCGGCGAAAGCATGGATAACAGGAAGCGCAATATTCAAATGAAGTTCTATGTTACAGAGGAAGAAAAGCGGCTTATCGACGAAAAGATGAAGCAGTTACCCATTCGGCAATACGGGGCTTATTTCCGAAAAATGGCGATAGACGGATATATCCTTGTGGTAGACCGAAGCGACACAAAAGAATATATACAACTATTACAGGCTATCAGCCGCAACGTCAATCAGATAGCCAAACGCGCCAACGCTGCGGGGACGGTGTACGAACAGGACATAGCGGACATAAAAGAGGCGGTGAAAGAGATATGGCAATTACAAAGACGCACCCTATTAAATCAACCTTAAAGGCGGCGATAGAGTATATCTTAAATCCCGAAAAGACGTACGAGAAGCTGCTTGCGTCCTCTTTCGGCTGCGGTATGGAAACAGCGGATATTGAGTTTGCATGGACGCGGGAGCTGGCCGGGGAGCGCGGAACGCATTTAGGGCGGCACTTGATACAATCCTTTGCGGTGGGCGAAACCTCGCCGGAGGAAGCGCATAAAATCGGCATGGAGTTAGCCGAAAAGATATTGGGCGGCAAGTATGAATATGTTTTGACTACCCACACCGACAAGGGGCATTTGCACAATCATCTGATATTTAATTCCGTCAGCTTTGTTGACTACAAAAAGTATCATTCCAACAAACAAAGCTATCACTTTATCCGGCGCACAAGCGACGCTATATGCAAGGAGCATGGGCTATCCGTAATCGAGCCGGGACAGGGCAAGGGCAAAAGCTATAAGGAATATACCGCCGAAAAGCAAGGGACAAGCTATAAGGCAAAGCTGAAACTTGCCATTGATACCCTCGTCCCCCAGGTCAAGGATTTTGAAGAACTGTTGGCGCGTTTGGAGCAAGCGGAGTATGAGGTCAAGCGCGGCAAATACATATCCTTTCGCGCCCCCGGCCAAGAGCGTTTCACCCGCGCCAAAACCCTCGGCGTTGCCTATGGGGAAGAAGCGGTAAAGGAGCGTATCAAGGGCGTATATGTAAAGCCGCTGCGGGACGACAAGAAAATCCGGCTTGCGGTGGATATTGAGAACAGCATCAAAGCGCAACAATCGGCGGGCTATGAACGATGGGCGAAGCTGCACAATCTCAAACAAATTGCAAAGAGCATGGCCTTTTTGGACGACAACCATATTGAGTATTATAGCGAGCTTGAAAGCAAAATCGCGGATATTATGACCGCCTATAACCAAGCGGGGGCGGCGGTCAAGGAAGCGGAAAGCCGCCTGTCCGATTTATCCCTGCTTATAAAGCACAGCACGACATACCGACAGCTAAAGCCCGTTTACGAGCAATACCGCAAGGCTGGCGACAAGGAAAAATATCTGCGGGGGCATGAAAGCGAAATCATCTTGTTTGAAGCCGCCGCAAAGGAGCTAAAGCGCATGGGCGTTGCCAAGCTGCCGGAAACCGAAAAGCTGAAACAGGAATACGCCGCTTTGAGCGACACAAAAAACAAGCTGTACGAAGAATACCGCAAAGCGAAAAAGCAGATGAACGAATACGGGATTATCAAAAAGAACATCGACAGCGCACTATACCCGCACAAAAGCAAGGCAAGGGAACAGGAACGATAACCGCTGCGTTATCGGCAAAAAATTGAAAATCTTTCCGGCATATTGACTTTTGCGCTGATTTTAAGGTATAATATCAGCGTGAAAGTTGGTGATGATTTTGAAACGTGAAACAATCGAAAAAATGCTTTTAGAGAATAACGGCGTTTTGAAAACCTCCGATGTGTTGGCGGCGGGTATCTCAAAGGATATTTTCTATAAATACGCAAAGGAAACCGGGCTTGAAAAGGCGGCGCATGGCATTTACGTTTCGCCCGACGTATTGACCGATGGAATGTATCTGCTGCAAGCGCAATTCCCCAAGGCGGTATTCTCGCATGAAGCGGCGTTATATCTGCATGACCTCGCGGAAAAAGAGCCGCTGCCATTTTCCGTTACCGTCGCGGCAAGCTACAACAGCGGCGGTCTGGTAAAAAAAGGCGTTAGGGTCTACTATGTCAAAGCGGAATGGTACGGCATGGGGATTTGTGAAGTTCTCTCAAACGGCGGGCATACCGTAAAGGCCTATGATATGGAACGTACTATTTGCGATATTATCCGCAAACGGTCTGATATGGATATTGCCGTATTCAATTACGCGGTAAGGGAGTATATGAAGAAGAAAAGCAAAAGCCTTATCAATTTGAGCCACTATGCGGCGGTCATGCGAATTGAAAGACAGATGAATGAAATCATGGGGGTGTTGTTCTGATGATAAAAACAGCGCGACAGTTAAAAGACAAAATCCGAAATATGTCAAAGGGCGACAGCGACAGGGCGCAACTGCTGATACGCAATTATGGCATGGAACGGTTTTTAGAGCGCGTTTCCCTGTCAAGGCACAAGGACAATTTCATCTTAAAGGGCGGTATGCTCGTTTCCGCTATGGTGGGGCTTGAAAACCGCGCCACGATGGATATTGACACGACGGTACGCAATATGCCGCTGAATGTGAAAGCGGCAAAAGAAATTGTCGCGGAAATTATTGCCGTACCCGTAGACGATAATATCCGCTTTGAGGTCAAAGAGGTAGGCACGATTATGGACGAAGCGGAATACGGCGGCGTCCGGCTTGCCCTCAACGCATTTTTAGACGCAACGAGAATACCGCTGAAAATCGACATATCGACGGGCGACACGATAACGCCCGCCGCAATCAATTACCGCTACAAGCTGATGTTTGAAGAACGGTACATATCCCTTTGGGCGTACAACCTTGAAACGGTGCTTGCGGAAAAGATAGAAACGGTATTGTCGCGCTCGGTATTGAATACGCGGCTGCGCGATTTTTACGATTTATATATTCTGCAAGATACGGGCATGGAGATTGATAAAAATATCCTCGCTGCGGCTCTTTCCGCTACCGCCCGCAAACGGGGCAACGAACAGGCTTTGACCGTTTACAGGCGAACGCTTGACGAAATCCATACAAGCCGCCTTATGCGGGAACAATGGGAAAGCTATCAAAAGAAAAACAGCTATGCGGCGGGTATCGCTTGGGACGATGTTATAAGCGATATTCGTACCCTCTGCGATAGCTGCATTGAACAATAAGAAAAAGGGGGTCATGGTATGGGCTGGCTGGCGGCACAAGGCGCGTTCCTGTTCATCGGGCTTGCGCTCGGCTTCGTATTTATGGTAATCGGGCTTTTCATCGGGCATATCATCGTGTTTGACAGTATCGCCCTCGGTATTCTCTCCGGCGTTGCCTGTAACTACTTTTTCACGCTCCACCCGGCGTTATGCCTGCTGGCAGGGGCGGCGGCCTTTGCGCTGCTGCTGTTTTTACAGCATACCCGCTTTGGCTTTTGGGTCATCGGGTCGCTGCTGTCCGTCGTGTGGGCGGCGGTGTTCGGGCTGTTGGCGTTCGTCATTTCAAACGCCGATGTAGTTTGGTTTTTCGTCGTGTTCGCCCTCGGCTTTATCGTTATGCTGCTGCTTCATATAAAGGCCAAAAGCAAGGTGGCATAACGGGGGTCGGGAGTGGAAAAATAGACGCTGGAAAAGCCTTATTTTACAGGGGTTTCAAAGCGTGAAAACGGCAAGGACGATACTTTATACCTAAACCTCAAAAAACGGGTTTCTAATGTTCCACGCAAGGTAAAAAAATAACAGGGGCGCGGTGGCCACTCACGGCCGCCGCGCCCCTGTTCTTGCTATGGGCTGTTATTCGTCGGTAAAAGTAAACTCCAATTCCGCAAACTCGCTATCGGTCATGGCTTGCAATTTGCGTATCGTTGCTTCGGCAAGGGCTTTCATATCCCCGTCCATATAGGGAAAGCCGCTTATGATGTTGTCAATCAGACTTGCGCGGCTGTCCTCCAAATAGATATAGATTAGATTTTCCTGCGGGACGGTAAAGGGCTTCATCATGTTTCATACCTCCAAATCCTTTTGTTTTTCCTTTACGGGCTGCTTGCGCTGCTGCGCCTTTGCCTGTTCCTTGTATTTATCAAGCTGTTTGAGAACAGACGGCTTTTTTTGCGGCTTTTCGTGCTTCTCGGCTTTTACGGCCTTGGCAAGGTCAACAAGGGAAATGGCCTCGCCCGCGTTTACCTTTGCTTCAAGCTCGGCAACGGTGGGCATTGGCGCGTTATTGATAAGCCCGTCAAAGCTGTTATCGTTCTGTTCTACGGCGTCCTCGACGTGCTTTAAGTAGTTTTCCGGCTGCGCGGCGGCTATGGCAAAAGCCCGCGTACCGTTTGCCATGATGTGATATTTTCCATCGTCCGGTTGATGATGAAAGCCATATCCGGCGGCTTCAATCTGTTCCCGCGTCATGCCGGTAAGGGAAAAGCTGCCGCGCGGCGTTTTGACTTTCTCGCCCGTTATAAAGGCATCAGGTATAAGCTCCTGCGGCTGCCCTAAAAACTCCGGCACTTTTTGAAAATCGCCGTAACGGTCTACATAGTGGGCGGCGTCCTGCCCGTCCTGATGAAGCACGATAACATCAGATATGGAAAGGGAATGTCCCGAAAAATCGGCGGGGCGGTCAATGTTGAAACGCTGAAAAATGCTGTCAAGGGTCATGCCGCTTTCAAGCGGCGCGGTATAGATATGCTCGTAGTTGGCGGCGTCCACTTTCAGCCCCGCCGCCTGTAAACGCTCGTAAGGCTCAAAGCGCAAGTCCCTTGTTTCGTTGCCGCCTTTTAGCTGATAGATAGAAAAGCTGTCAATATCCTGTTCCGGCTGCGGCGTTGCGGCCAGCTTATCAAGGCTTCCGTCCTTGTAGGCATAACCCTGTACGGCAATCGCCGCAAGCGTGTTTTCCGTAACCTTGCCATGCACCCGCATATCCGTATCAATCAGCATTTGCAAGGTCGATTTTACGGTGTCGGACATTTCCCGCTGCTTTTCGGGCGGTAGCTTGTCAAAAACGGGGGTCGGTATTCCCGCGTTCTGCTCATGCCCGGCTGCCTCCCGCTGCTGCTGAAGGTCGGTAAAATGCCCCTCGATTTTCGTGATAAGCTCCTTTGCGGCCTCCTGTATCGTTTCAAGGGACGCTTTCAATTCTGCCATTTCCTTTCCGCTGCTCCACCCGGCGACGTAGGCAAAGGAGTATTCGGAAGTATCAAGGCCGAAATGCTGGCAAACGGTATAGGCGACGCTCTCGGCCTGTACCTCGCGGGTATTCCTGTCGGGGCGGTTCTGCTGCGCGTCCTTAGGTGCGTTTTTATCAATGTCGTGCAGCGTGGCATGGGCGATTTCATGGATTGCCGTTTTGATGTTTTGTAGTTGGCTCATGCCCTCGTTAATGGCAATCCGCTTGTCCTCCAAGCTGTAATACCCGTTTGCGCCGCTTTCTATTTTTTCAAAAGCAATCGGCGCGGGTGAGGATTTTTCAAGCGCTTTATAAAAATCGTCGTACTGCTCCACATCGGCAACAAGGTTCGGGGCGGCAATATCCGGCAATTCCTTTCCCTCGGTTTGGGAAACATCGAAAACCGTTACCACCTTGTAGGCGGGTATCGTGATTTCCTTTTCCTCGGTAAGCGGCTGCCCGTCCTTTCCCAATACGGGCTTTTGTGTGTCGGGATCGATTTTTTCCATCTGCTGCTTCACCTTGAACGGGGCGGGGGCAAGTATCTTAATGCCCTTTTCGCCCTTTTTTACATGGCGGTCAAACTCCGTTTCCCATTGACGGAAGCCCTTAACGAGATTGCCGCCCTGCATGGCAATCAAGATAGCGTTGTTAAAGCTGTAATTATGAAACTTCGACATGGCTTTGAGATATTCCGCGTATTGTTCGCTGCTCAATACCGCCTGTATGCCCGCCTCCAATTTGTCGGTTATCTCTTTGATTTTTTCGGCGGGCTTTTCGGCGGCAAGGACGATAGGCACGACAGGGCGCGGCTGCGGCGGCTCGGCGGCAAGCGTCGCGGCTGCCGCCTCCATATCCACCTTTTCGGGGTCTGCGTCTCTTGGCTGCGGGTCGCTTATAACGCTTTCGCGCTCTGTTTGCTGCTCCGCATTTATAGAAGCGGGAATATCAGTAGCGCGTTCGGGCGGGTTGGGTTCTGCACCCTCTATGGTATAGCCGGGTAAAAGGTGGCCGTTTACCTTGAAATTATTTGCGTAAGCCTGCGGGATAGGCGGCGTCAGCTCTGTAAACAAATGCTGATACGCTTTAATGCGCCCGTTCAGATATTTTTCCATAGCGGCTTTGTCGGCAAATACTTTCCTGTCCTGTCCGGCAATTTTCGCCTGCCGATACCTGTCCGGGCTGTTGGTATGGACGCTCCAAGAAAGCGTCCACGAATACGGAATAGATTGCTTTGCGTCGCTGTCATAACGGGTATTTTCGTAAATATGATAGGACATTTGATATACCCTGTTGCTTATGGTATGGCGGTCATAATCGGCGGCTTGCCATTCATTCGCCGTATGCTCCGCTTCGGGCGTCCTCGCATATTCAATCGCCTTATCAAGCAAGAGCGTTTTCCCCGCCTGCTCCTCCCACGCTGCGGCCTGTTCGCGCAAGTTATCATAAATCGCCTGTTCAGCCGCCGCGCTTTCCTCGCGCCTTGCCCGTAGCTGCTCCAAGGACAAGGCCGTTAATGCTGAAATATCCGCGTTGCCCGCTTCAAAATAGATAATGCGCTCTATCTTCATGCTGTCGGCGGGTTCTAATTTATCGTGGTCGTATGCGGAATATGTTTTTGTATCGTCCATTTGGTCGTTCCTTTCGGTGATGATGTTAGATAACGGCTGTTCCCATGCGCGGCCAAAGCCGCGTACAACGGTATCGCCGTTTGCATGGTTTTCATTGAACATTGCCAACGCGGAAAACGCCTGTTCAAAGGCGGGTATATTGTCCGCGCTGATATTCGGGGCAAAATGGATAACGCCGTTTTTGTATTCTTTGCCCGTCCCAACCCAACCGCGCACAAAGCTGTCGAACGGCTCTTTTGCGCCGCTGTCAAAATGTTCTCCGGCATGACTTGAAACAAGGCGGCCGCCCTTGTGCTGATACCCTAAAATCAGCGTCCCGGTCTGCGCCTGGTACATAAAGCGTCGGTTGCTGATTTCCCGCATATCAAAGGACGCTTGCCGCGTATCAATCAGCATGAGCGCGTCGGTAATATCCGTTTTTGGTTTACTCCGTATATGCTGCGCCTCCTTTCGCGTCATAAGGGTTTGGGATATTCCCAACAAGCAAAAGCCCCGCAAATCTCAAAGAGAAATGCGGGGCTTTATCGCAAACGGGTACTCGTTTGCTGTGCTTGCCTATTTAGTGGTTTTCAGCCGTAAACGCCTGTTCCTCTCGCTTTCGGCTTTCTGTCTGCGGCGTATCTTTCCGGCGCAAGCGGGGCAATACTTCGCCCGGTTGCTTCCCGCCGAAAAGGTGTTTTTGCATATCGCGCAACGGCGCAATTCGATTCCCTTATCCCTTGTGATTTCGGCGTAAAGCTCCTTATCTGCGGGCAACACCGCTTCGCGGAAGTAGCGGCACAACAGCGAATAGCTGATTGCCTGCGGGCATACGCAAGTTTCCCCGTCGTCAAGCAAAAGGCAATTCCCGTTGTCGTTGTTGGCGCAAGCGGCGCGGGTCATTTTCTTTACGGCTCGGTATTGCGCTTCATTCAGCCTAATCATTTTTGCTCGACGCGGTAATTGACATATTTACCGCCCGTATCGGCAAGCAGTACCACGCCGTCGAATGTGCCGCCCGTCTTGGTGGAGTGCATACCCTTGATTTTTGCCTTTCCGTCCTTTAAGAGCGCGGCGGCAATCGTTTTTGTGAACGCCTTTTTGCGCTGCTCAAAAAACTTATCGTTTTTCCACATTACAAAGCTGCAAGCGCGGTTTCCGCAATAGTAGTTCTTTTTACCCTCATATACGCTTTCGCCGCAGCGGGGGCAAACGCCGATTGCCTCCCGCTGCGGGGCGAACAGCTTTGCGTTATCCTCGGAAATGCCGGAATAATTCTTTACAAGCCCCGCCGCCATTTCCTCTATGCCGCGCACGAAGGCGGCGGGATCCTCGCGCCCCTTTGCAATCTCCGTCAGGCGGGTTTCCCATTCGGCGGTAAGCTGTGGGGAAGTCAACGCCTCCGGCAATACCGTTGTAAGGGTCAACCCGTCCCGCGTCGCGTTCAGCTTTTTGCCGTTCCGCACAATAAATCCCGCCTGTATCAGTTTTTCAATCATGCCCGCCCTTGTCGCGGTCGTGCCTAATCCCTTGCGCTCCGCGTCGTCGGGCGTGTCCTCGCGCCCCGCGTTTTCCATAGCCGAAAGCAAGGTATCTTCGGTAAAGGCAAGCGGCGGTTTTGTATAACACTCGGTGATTTTCGCTTGCGCGTCCTCAAAGGCCTGTCCCTCGGAAAGCTCCGGCAAGGCCGTTTCCGGCTCGGCCTCGTCCTCGTCGGGCTTGCCGTTCAGCGCAAGGCGGTAAGCGCGTTCAAGCCCGCGCCAACCCTCGCAAAGTGTTGTCCGGCCCTTGGCGGTAAAGGAATAGCCGCCGCACTCCAAAACCGCCGTAACCGCTTCGTATTCATGGGGCGGCGCGGCGGCGCAAAGCAGTTTTACGCACGCAAGGGTCATTAGCTTTTTTTCGCTGTCGGCAAGCTCCGCAAAACCATTCTTCACAAACTCCGCTGTCGGCAAAAGGGCGTGATGGTCTGTTATCTTGGCGTTGTCGCAAATCCGTGTAAGCTGCGGCGCAAACTCCATGCCCCGCGTAAAGGGAAGAATACCGAAAAGGCCTTTAATCAAATCTGCCGTATGCGCCTGCATATCGGAAGTGATGTATTTGCTGTCGGTACGCGGGTAGGTCAAAAGCCGCTTTTCATAGAGCGTTTGGGCGTAGTCAAGGGTCTGTTTCGCCGTAAACCCGAACAGGCGGTTTGCCTCCCTTTGTAAAGCGGTCAAATCAAAGAGCTTCGGCGGAGCTATGGCTTTTTTCTCTTTTTTGAGAGAAACGCAAGCGGCCTGAGATTTCTCGCAAGCCGCTTTCATCTTCTGCGCTTCTGCTTCGGTAGGCAGCTTTTCGGACAAGGCCGCAACGCCGCCTGCGTTCAAGCGCAGGATATAGTATTTTTCTTTCTGAAAATGCTCTATGGCATAATCACGCTTGACAATCATATCAAGGGTTGGCGTTTGGACGCGCCCCACATTCAAGGTCTTATGGTACAGGATAGAGAAAAGGCGGGTGGCGTTAATGCCGATAAGCCAATCGGCCTTTGCCCGGCAAAGCGCGGAGTGGTAAAGATTATCGTATTCCCGTCCGTCCTTCAGGTCTGAAAAGCCCTCGCGTATCGCGCTTTCCTCCATGCTGCTAATCCAAAGGCGGGTAAAGGGCTTCGTACAATTCGCCTGCGAATAGACGAAACGGAAAATCAATTCGCCCTCGCGTCCGCTGTCGCAAGCGTTGACGATTTCGGCAACGTCGCTCCTGTGCATAAGACTTTTGAGAATGGCAAACTGCTGTTCCTTGCCGCTTGCCACGACGTATTGCCATTTCTGCGGCACGATAGGTAAATCCTCATACCGCCATTTTCGGTATTGCTCGTTGTATGCGGCGGCGTCGGCAAAGCTGATAAGGTGGCCGATACACCACGACACAAGATAGCCGCCGCCCTCGTAATAGCCGCTTTTGCGCTCATTTGCCCCAAGCACGGCGGCGATTTCCTTTGCCACGCTCGGCTTTTCCGCAATCACTAATTTCATTCTTCGTCGTCCTCCTGCCCGCTCTCGGTGATATATTCCTCGGTTTCCTCGTCGTCCTCGTCAAAGTCCAAATCGTCAATATCGGAGCTGCCCTTGACGCTCTGTTTCGGCTTCATAACCTTAAAATAGTAGTACGCACCGCCACCGATGGCCGCAAGCACAAGCACTACAAGCAGAACACCGCCTGCGCCGCCCTTTTCTTCCTCCTGCGGCGGCTCGGTTTCCTCCGGCTCGGCGGGCGTCGCTTCCTTGCCCGCGCACTCGCTCATATTATTTTTGCATACGGGGCAAGCAGTATTGACCGCGCCCGCCGCGCATTTATCAGTGCAACTGCAAACGGCGGGGGCGTCGCTCTCTCCGCCCTCCATAAGCGAAAGCAAATCGGCTTCGTCCACTTGGTTCAAAAAATGCACCGTATTTTCGCCTTCATCGGCGCGGTCAATGATGATGTAAAAGTAATTGCCGTTTTTCGTTACGACGGTGATAAACTGTTTATCCTCGGCGGCGTCGCCCTCTATGTCATCAACAAGGGTCATGTTCCCATCGGGGGTAAGGGGCTGCGGCTCCGGCGTCGGCTCCGGCGCGGGGGTTTCCTCCGGCTCGTCCCAATAGCTGTAATCGTCGCCGCCCGCGTAGGCGGTAACAGAAAAGCCGCCCATAACGACAAGGGCGGCAAGCAAAACGGTAAACAGGCGTATTAACTTTTTATTCTTCATCTTCGGTTTCCTCCTGTTCGTTCATATACGCCGCGTCCGGCTGCGGCAAGGCGATTTCGCCGTTAGCGTAGGCGGCAAGGAAAGCGGCAAGCTGCGTCTGGTCGATGTTTACGGCCTTGACAAGCTGAACAATCTGCGCGTTTTCTTCCTCGGTTTTCCGCGCCTCAAGCTCTTTCAGCCTGCCTTGCTGTTCAAGGATTTTTGCCCTCGTTTTCGCAATTTCCTTTTCAATACGGTCAAGTTTATTTGTCATAGTGGTAAAAGCTCCTTTCAAATTAGTTGTAATCGGGTCGCCCGTAGGCGTAGAAATGGGATTGCCAATAGCTTGTGTTCAGCCTTGAATACTGTATCGGGTCGCCGCAATGCAACATCATAGGGTTTCCGGCTCCATCTTCGCCAACATATATACCCACATGGCTAACGCCGGGGGTATCGTATGTGCCGACAAAGAATACTAAATCGCCGGGGCGCGGGTTGGAAACAAGGGTCGAAATGTTGCAAAGCCCCTGCGCCCCAAGCCTGCCCGTATCGCATAGGCCGCTGTTCGTCAGCACCCACGAAACAAAGCCGCTGCAATCAAAGGAGGTTCGGGGATTGCTGCCGCCCCACACATACGGATAATACAAATACTTTTCCGCTTCCTCGATAAGCCGCGCAAACTGTTCATCGGAATTGAGCAGTTCGGCGGGCACTTCGTATTCGGCGGGCGGGTCGGTGATGTATTTACGGATATACTCTGATTGCGGGAAAAGATCGGGGCGGTTGCCAAGCGCCGACATATACACCGCGTACATGGATAAGGTATCTTCGCCCATGATGTAAACGGGGACATGGGACAAGTTGAAGTTTTCAAGCGCGACATTGAGAATGTAATAATTGTAGGCAACGGTAACTTCGTAATCGTAATATTCCGTTGTCGTTTCGCCTGTTTCGGGGTCGGTAACGGTGTAGCTGCCTGTCCGCGTTTCGGTACGGTAGCGTACTTCTACTTCCTCCATAAAGGTCAAAATGTACTGCTTTTCAAACAGCATTTCAAGGGTGGCCTGCGCCTCGTTCAAGGTAAATATGCCCTCATGCCACGCCGACAGAATGGAAATCAGCACATACGGGTCATGCTCTATCTCGTCTAAATCAAAGCGGTATTCGTCGTAATCGGGGTATTCGCTTTCGATATTTTCAAGCCGCTGCCGCAATTCTTCTTCCATAGCGGTATAGGCCGCCTCCGCGCCAAGCATATCCGCGTCCTCGGAAAAATAAGAGGACGCAAGCACCGCGCCGGAAGTGTTGCCGCCGAACAGGGAGCAGGACGAAAGGCCGCTGAACAACAGGAATACTACAAGGGCGATACCCACGACGATTAAACAGCCCTTCCAATGGCGCACGACAAAAGCGGTTGTCTTTTCCGTTGCCTCGGCGGTTTTCTTCGCCGTTTTCTTCGCCGTGTCCGCTGTCTTTTTTACCGTCCTGCTCGTTTTCAGCGTTTTTGCATACTGCCGCTTGATACGCTGCTTTTGCATGAAACGGGATAGCGGGTTGCTGTATGCAAGCGCGGGATTGTCGTGCAACGCCTTTTGATAGAGAAAATCGGCGTTTGCCTTTACCGCCGCTTTTTCGGCCTGCGCCGCCGCCCGGTAGGGTTTGAGCTTATGGCTGCGAATACCGCTTTTCACCCTGCGGCTCACAAAGCCGCCCGCCGCTTCGCCCGCAAGCTCGGCCTTGTGTCCGGCTTCCACGCCCACATTTTCACGCTCTACTTCATGGATTTTACCGTGAACAGCGTTGCCGAACTCCTGCGCGGGGCGGGATAGCGGGTTATGGCGCAATTTACTGTCCGGCTTTTTATCCGTTTCCGCAAAGGAAAGGCGCGTTTTTGCCTTGCCCTTGGCTTCGTCAAAAACGCGCTCCTTCACGATTTTCCGGCTTTTCGGGATATTCGCCCGCGCCGCGTCCAACTTGTCCGCTTTCTTATCCGACTTGCGGATATATTTTTCAAGCTCCGGCGTCGCCCGTTCCTCCGCTGTAAACTGCAAACGGGACGCATGAGTTTTGCTCTGCGCCGCCGCATACGCCTGTTTTGCCGCTTTTTTGGACGTATGGCGGGTGTATTCCGTTTCGACGCGGTGGATTACCTTTTCCGCTGTGCCGCCGATGGGCTGCGTTAGGTTTTCCTCCTGCGGCCTTTCGCTGATGTTCGTAACCTCGCCCGTCGAAAGGTTTTCTAAAACCGCCCCGTCATGGGTCATTTTCTGCGTTACCTTATCAGACGCTTTTAGCTCCTTGCTCAATGTTCATCACCTCCAATCCGTCTTTCCGCAAGGCTACAATATTCGGGGTTTAATTCAATCCCGACATAACGGCGGCCAAGCTGCTTCGCAACCGCCGCCGTAGTGCCGCTGCCTAAAAAGGGGTCAAGCACAACGCCGCCAACGGGACAGCCCGCCAAAATACAGGTTTCGGCCAACTTCGGGGGAAAGGCGGCGAAATGCCCGCCGCGATATGGTACGGTATTTATCTGCCAAACGTCGCGCTTGTTGCGGATAGGCATCACCGTTTCCTCGCTCCACGCGCCCCGCGCCCTCGGATTATTGATTTGCTGCTGCTTGCCCTGCCCGGGTATGCCCTTGGCGTATTTGTGGTTTTCGCTTCTGCCTCCCGTCATTCGCAATACTGTGTTCGGGGCTATCGGCTCGGCTATGGCCTGCCAATCGTAATAATACTTCCGCGATTTTGTAAGCAAAAAAACGTATTCATAGCAACGGCTCGGCCTGTCCCGTGTACTCTCCGGCATGGGGTTTGCCTTGTGCCATATAATAGAGCTTCGCAAGTACCACCCGTCATCACGCAAGGCAAGGGCTAACAGCCACGGAATACCGATTAAATCCTTGGGCTTGCAGCCCTTCACCCTTTGCGTCAAGGAACGTGCTTGCCCGTTGCGTCCGTTGGGATATTTGGGGTCGCGGCTCTCGCCCTTGCTGTTCACGCCGCAATAGGTATCAGCGACGTTCAGCCAAAACGTACCATGCGGCGCAAGCACCCGCTTTACCTCATGGAACACCGACACAAGGCGGTCTATGTATTCCTCCGGCGTCGCCTCGCGCCCGATTTGGTTTTCCCCGCCGTAGTCGCGCAAGGCGTAATACGGCGGGGAAGTTACCGCGCAATCTATGCTGTTTTCTGGCAAGGTTTGAAGTATCGTTAAGCTGTCGCCGCAATAGATTGTATCTACCGCCGCGCTCATACGGACACCTCGCCCGGTTTGGTCGTCATTATGCGGTACAGCTCCGTATCCTTGGGGAAACGGTCTATAAAAGGCAAAATGACGTTGCCATAGAATAGCAAGCCCTCGCCCGCTTCGGAGTGGGTAACGTAGTTTAGCTGTTTGGGTGAGATATTAAGCTGCTTCGCAAGGATTTCCCTGTCGCCAACGGCTTGATTAAGCATATACACAAAATCGGAGTTCTCAAAAATGTTTTCTATCTCGCGGCTTGCCAACAGGTCTTTGACGTTTTGCGTTATGCCCGTCGGTATGCCTCCCCATTTCCTAAACCGTTTCCATATCTCGACGGAATAAGCGGCGGTCTGTTCTTCCTTTAAGAGCAAATGGAACTCGTCGATATAATACCGCGTCGCCTTGCCCGCGCTGCGGTTTTCCGTTACCCTGTTCCATACCTGGTCTTGCACCACCAACATACCAAGTTTTTTTAACTGTGCGCCCAATTCCTTAATATCAAAGCATACAAGGCGGTTATGAATATCTACATTCGTGCGGTGGTTAAAGATATTCAAGCTGCCATGCACATAAAGCTCCAACGCCGACGCGATACGCTGCGCGTCCTTTTCCGGCTGCTTGCGGATTTCATCGTACAAATCCCCAAGTATAGGCATATTTTCGGGGCGCGGGTCGGCAAGGTAATTGCGGTAGACGCTGATAACGGCGCGGTCTATGATGGTCTTTTCAACCGCTTCCAAGCCGCTTTTGCCGCCGATTATCAACTCGCAAAGCGATAAAATGAAGTCGCTTTTTAAGGCAATCGGCGTGTCGCCCTCCGAATAGTTCAGGTTTATATCCATAGGGTTAATATAGTGGCTGCTGTTCTGCGATACCTTGATGACCTGTCCTTTCAGCCTGCGGACAAGGGGGTAATACTCTGCTTCGGGGTCACAAATTATGATGTCGTCCGGCGTGATAAGGAAAGCGTTGGTAATCTCGCGCTTTGCCGAAAAACTCTTGCCGCTGTTATGGACGATAAGCCCATTTTCCAACACAAAATTGAAATGCAGCGGTACTGTCAAATCATAGACGGGGATTTTTTCGGGTAGCTTCTGAACGGCAACCCGCACAACGGTATGGCCGCCGGACAATAGCTGCCCCTCGGTGATTTTGTCGGCGGGGATATAGCTGCCCTGCGCGTCCATGATAAGGTGGGTGTCGGTGCAGCGCAACGCCGTACCGTCCTTTAGCTCAATGATTTTCAGCCTGTCAGCGTACTTCTCAATGCGGATTTCCGTTGCTTTTGCGTCCACAAGCCCGCCGCGCCCGTCGTAGGCCTTTATCATGGTTTCGGTTACGCCGCTTTCCACAAGCTCGGAAAAGGACGCGGTTTTGCCGTTTGCAAGCCGTATGCGCGTGTCGCCCGCGAAACAGCCCGGAGTGCCAAGGATAAGTCCGTTGGGGTTTTTCAGTAGCTTCCTGTCGCACATAATCATGTTGTTTGAAAGGGCGTTTAAGCCGTAGTACAACGCTTCGCCCCGCTGAAAAAGCTCCTGCACGGTAAAGGGTACGAAAATCGCGGTGCTGCTTGTCGTAAGCCCGCGCTGTATCTTGATTAGGTTTTCGCCAAGCGGGATAGAGGACATAAGCCCCTGTTCCTGTTGGTAGTCAAGGCGGGAGAGCGCACAGTTATATTTCTGCGCCACGCCCGCCGCTTGAAACACATCGTTATCCAGTTTTTGCTTTGTGTCCGCGAAGTTCAGCACGATAACGGTAAGCAAAAACATTCGCTCGTTCCGGCTCTGCAAGTCGCGCAACAGGTTTTTCGCCTCGCCGCCGTAGGTCGCAAGGTCTGACGGGATAATATCCATGTCATACCCGCTGCGTACCGCCTTTTTCTGTTCCTCGATTTTCATACGGTCTAAATCGGTGATTTTCCGTTTGATAGTCTTGATTGCCTCGCCATGCTCGATACTGCGGATATGCAGATTTACAACGATACCGTTTTCCGCTTCCATAAAGTCGGCAAGCATACGGTCGTTGAGTTCCGGCGCGATTATCTCTAAAAACGATACCGCACCGTACTTGCCGCCCATGCGGAATTGCCGCCCCTCGCCAAAGCGGAAAGAGGACGGGGCGATAAAATCCTTGACGGACAGGCCGCTTGCGGGTAGCCAGTCCCATTCAAAATGAAAGCGTTCCCCGTCCGGGTGGAAAATACCATGCAGCACTTCAAGCCGCCGCTTCCCGTCAAGGGTTCGCGCCGACGCGCCAAGGGTCTTAAAATGGTTGAGCGCGTCCGTTTCGATACGGGCAAGCCGCGCCCGCGCCGCCTTGATATTCGCCGCTTCCACGGTAAAGGTCAAATACATACTCTTTTCCCGCCCGTTGTTGCCCTGTTCAAGCTGCTTTTGCAGCATGGCGGTATATTCAGCCCTGATACCGTCAAAATCGTCGCCCTGCGGCGCAATCTCAATGTTCTGCTGTATGACTTCCTTGTTTGTGTAGCGGCTAATCATGGAAAGCTGAACGCTGATAGAGGCGTCGAAATAGTTATACATATCGCATAAGGCTTCAAAGGTCGCGGTCTGGTCGTCGGCCTGCGCCAACTGATAGTTTATATCTTCAAATACAATGCTCTTGGAATACCGATTGCCCGCAAGCCTGCAAATGCCGTCCTTAAACATCTTTTCAAAGGGTATGCTATCCTGTGCGTTATGGGGCTTCCCGTCGCCCTTGGCCTGCCGGATAACCGCCTCAATTTGCTTTCGTTCCTTGCGGGACAGCTTATGCTTTGCGGGTTTTGTTACTGCGTTTGACAATCGCCTGCACCTCCTTGTCTAATTTATTCTGCCGGATAAGCGCGTCATAGAAATTGTTAGTCTGATAGGGTCGCTCCTTGGGACGGATAAACTTGACCTCCACCATCTGCCGAATAATGACCTCAAGCGGCTGCCCGTGCTTTTCGTACATGGCGAAAAGAAACATGGGGAGCATGGCAATCACCATGCAAAGCGCCGCCGTAGTCGTTCCGGCAACGTCTTTGAGCAAAAAGAAAAGCGGCAATCCTATTGCCGCCGCCGCGCTGAAACAGATTAACTGCCGTTTCGTAAGGCCAAATATGACCTTGCTTTTTACTTTCGTTAAGTCCTTTGGTACGGTTACATACGCCATTGTTTCGCCTCCTTAATGCGCGCTGAATATGCTCTTTGCAAGGCTGCCCGTCTTAAATAGGGTGAAGCACAAGAGGACGGTATAGCCCATGCAAGTCCAAATCGCCGTTGATATGTCGCCCGTTACGGCGATTGTTTCCACAAGCACCGCATATATCCCGACGCATACCATAATCAGAAATGCTTGAAAACCAAGCGCCAACAGGGATTTCAAATAGTTCTGCCCGACGCTGCCCCATTCGTGATTTACCATCGTCGCAATAGGGATAGGCGCGACGGAGGAAACGAGATATATTTCAATCATTCTTCCGAACACCACAAGCATAATGCAGATAGACAGGGCTTTCATCGTCAAGCCCACGAACAGCGATTGAAACCATAGCCCGAACAACGCGCCAAGCTCCATTTCCGCAAGCCGCGTTTCCAAATCCGTAACGACGCTTGCAATATCAATCGACGTATCGGAAATAATCACGCCCGCGCTTTGATTGACGACGCTTTGGGTTACGTCGAACACGCCCATTACGATGTTCCATGTGTTCGTTACCAGAAGCACCGCGATAAACGTCTTGAAAATCCACTTGAAAAATATCCAAGTGTCTAAGTCGTGTAGGTTGTTCTTGTCGATAACAAGCTGTATCAGCTCATAGCACATCACAAAGGTAATTATTATCCCCGCAATCGGTACGATGATGTTCTCTGATAAGCTGCGTATCATGTTGAATATCCCGGCGTTCCATGCCGCCGGGGTAGTGCCGAGTTCGCCCGCGATTTCGGCAACCTCCGTGTTTACGCTGTCAAACAGGCCGGACAGGTTATCTATAATGCCGCCCGTCAGTATTTCCCTAAACCATTGCTCTATCTGTTCCCATATCAAGCGGTATTACCTCCTTTCCCGCGCCTGCCCGCACACACGGACAGGCGCGGTGAATGGGATTAACGGCTGCCGATTAACCGAACAGACCCGAAAGCAGCGGCACAAGGATAAGGCCGATAAGGGCAACCCCGCCCCCGGCCATCAACTGTGTCATGCCTTGGCTTTTTGCTCATGTGAGATAAAGAAGTAAAAGAAGTGTAAAAAATTTTGCCGTTCCTATCCGGCTGACTGCCGGACAGGTCGGGCTTTAGTCGGGCAGTTCTACCTTGCCGACAAAAGAATAATAGATTTCGATTTCCTGTCTGCGGAGCTTCCCCCGGCGTTTCCCGTCAAGGGCTTCCGATTCGTGGACGACTATTTTCTCCACAAACTCCCGTAACAGGGTAGGGGTGAGTTCCTCAAAGCTGGTGTATTTGCGGACGACTTTCATAAACTTTTCGGCGTTTGCCGTGGCTTCCAGCGTCCTTGAAAGCTCGCCCTGCAGAACGGCGGCTTTTTCTTTCAGCTCCTTTTGTTCCGCTTCATAGTCTGCCGACAGTTCCGTGAAACGCTCGTCCGATATGCGCCCGGTCACGCTGTCCTCATACAACCGTTTGAAGATAGCGGAGAGTTCCGCAATCCGTTTTTCTGCCGCTTCCAGTTCTTTCTTTTTGGCGGCGTTCCTGCGCTTGTTTCCGTCCTCGCTCTGTTCGGTTAGGAGCTTCATAAACCGGGCTTCGTGTTTGGCGGCGTACTGTGTGATTTTCCGTAAGTTCTCGGTCACGCCCTCGGTCAAAAGGTCGGTGCGGATAAAGTGCGCCGTACAGTCTGCCGTGCGCTTCTTGTAGCTGCCGCAGATGTAGCAGTCCTGTTTCCGCTTGTCCGTCTGATACCTCTGCTGGTACATGACGCTTCCGCAGTCCGCACAAAAGACTAAGCCGGAGAACAAGCCCACTTCATCATAGCGGTTGGGGCGTTTTCTCTGTTTGCGCAGCTCCTGAACACGCTCCCATGTTTCCCGGTCAATGATGATTTCGTGGTGGTTCTCAAAAACCGCCTGTTTGTCCTCGCTGTTGTAGATAATCTTGCTGCATTTGTAGGATTGGGTGGTGGTCTTGAAGTTCACAAGGCAGCCCGTGTATTCCCGGTTTTCAAGGATATGCACAACGGTATTTGCCGCCCACTTGCACTCGTAGCCGGGGTGGTAGCGGCGTGTTCTTCCCGTCCGGCGGTATTCCAGTGTTCCCGGCGTGGGGATTTCCTGTTCCGTAAGCATACGGGCTATCTTGGTCGGACCGTTCCCGGCAAGGCAAAGGCTGTATATCTGCTTCACTACCGGGGCGGCTTCCGTGTCAATGATGAAATTTTCGTCCTCGTCCATGAGGTAGCCATACACGGGCTTGCTTGTGACGGGCTTCCCGCTCATGCCTTTTGAGCGTTTTACCGCTCTGATTTTCTTGCTCGTATCTCTCACCAGCCATTCGTTAAAAATGTTACGCAAGGGGGCAAAGTCATTCTCGCCCTGTGCGCTGTCAACGCCGTCATTGATAGCAATAAAACGGACGTTTTTCTGTGGGAAAATCATTTCTGTGTACATTCCCACTTGCAGATAGTTTCGCCCTAACCGTGACATATCTTTTACGATGACCGTTCCCACAAGCCCCGCTTCAATGTCCGCAAGCATGGCTTGAAAGCCGGGTCTTTGGAAATTTGCGCCGGAGAATCCGTCGTCCGTGTACCATTTCAGATTGCGGAAGCCGTTCTGCTTGGCGTAGTTTTCAAGGATTCGCTTCTGGTTGCTTATGGAATTGGATTCCCCGGAAAGCTCGTCCTCATGGGATAATCTCGGATATAGGGCGGTAATGAGTGTTGGGGTAGTCTGTCTTGTCATAATGTCCTCCGTTTCCGACAGCCAGCCCACTATTCCGTAGGTTTATTATACCATAGGGCGGGGCTGGCTGTACAGTCCTTTTTGCTACTTTATGTCGAAAAATATCACGTTTTTTTATTAAGGTTTGTCGCATTATATTTTCGGTGGAAAAATTCATACTTCTGTGTTATACTTTTTTTCGACACTCTTTGAAAGGAGCGCAGAAAATGAAACATATTTTTCTTCATGGATTAGGGCAAACTTCATCAAGCTGGAATGATGTAATTGAATTTATGGAAAACAAACCTGATATTCTTTGCCCGGACTTATGCTCTCTGTTTAGTAACAATGAAATTAGCTACCAAAATCTATACAAGGCATTTTCCGAATACTGTATGGAGATTTCGGAATCTCTTAATATCTGCGGTTTATCATTGGGTGGTATACTCGCATTACAGTATGGTATTGAACACCCAAATAAAGTAAATTCGTTGGTTCTGATAGGCACACAATTTGTTATGCCTAAAAAACTCCTGTGCTTCCAAAATCTCATTTTCCGTTTTATGCCAAATAGTGCATTTAAAGGTATGGGCTTTGGGAAAAAAGATTTTATCAGTCTGTCAAAATCAATGATGAGCTTGGACTTCCAAAATTCCCTACAAAATTTAACCTGCCCTGTACTTGTTATATGCGGTGAGAAAGACGGTGCAAATAAACAAGCCGCTTTGCAACTAAAAGAGAAACTTCCACATGCGGGACTTTCAATCATTGCAGGAGCGGGGCATGAAGTAAATGCAGAAGCCCCGGAACAATTAGGTAATGAGATAAATTCTTTTTTCCAAAAAACAATGTAGATATGCGGTCATGCTTCCCGGCATGACCGCTTTTCATTTCCTCACACCGCATAAGGCGATTTTTGTGCGGCTGTTTCCGCTTCCAGCACTTTCAGCATTTTGTCGGCGGCGGTGGCGGTAGTGCCTTGCTTGAAATAGCCGGAAACTACAAGGACGGTGTTCCCTCTGCGTACCTCGGTGACGCAATCCGGGCGGCGGGCAGTAGTGGCGGTGTTCCTGTTTGGGGTGTCGGTCATAGGCTCTCCTTTCTGTTCAGCAACGTTTTAAGGCGTTCCATTTTCGCCTGTGCGGTGGCTTTTCTGAAATTCTCCCCGGTAAAACAGACGGGGCGGCACATTTCCGTTAAGCGGTCATAAATCCGGGCATGGGCGGTGTCCTCCGGGTTCTGCAATTCTTCCAGCGTGAGATTCGTTGTAACAATCAGCGGCTTGCCGCTACGGTATCGGCTGTCAATGACGTTGTAGACTTGTTCAAGCCCGTATTCCGTTCCCCGCTCCATACCGAAATCGTCAAGGATAAGCAGGGGGAAGCTGCAAAGGCGGGCTATGTATTCGTTGCGGTCTTTGAAGCTGGCGGCAAGGTCGTTGAGTATCGCTGCAAAATTCGTCATGCACACGGAAATCTCACGCTCCATAAGGGCATTGGCGATACACCCGGCAAAATAGCTTTTGCCTGTGCCGACATTTCCCCATAAAATCAAACCGTGGTTCTCGTCTTTCATCTGCTCCCATAGCTCCACATAGGAGTGCGCCGTTCCCATTTGGGGGCATTTGCCGTTGTCATTGTCAAAAGTCCATTTTTTCATGGCGGGGTCTGTAAATCCCTTTCTTTTCAGCCGTTCCACTTCCTCCCGGTGCTTCTGTTCCCGGTCTGCGGCTTCCCGCTTTTCCCGGTCTGCCCGCTGGCAGTCACACTCTTTTGGGTGGCGGTCACGTCCGAAAAGGCTCTTGCCCTCTGCAAAATAGGCTTCTTTGGGGTGGCGGCACTTCCCGCAATATAAAAGCCCGTCGTCCCCGGTGAAGTCCTCCGGCTCTGCTTTCTGTGCTGTGGAAAGCCGGAAAATGGCGTTATCATAATCACTCATAAAATCGTCCTCCTTGTTCATGGTCTTTTCACGCCCTGTTTACGGGGCGTTGTATCGTTGTTTTCAAAGGCTCTCGCCCTCTTTGTAGGAATAGTCGGGGATTCCTTTCTTCCCCGTTCCTTTTTTGTCACGCCCCGCCCACATACGGACAGCGGCGGCATGGTTGGCGTACTCTTTCCCGATAGCAGCCATGTACTCGCTCATTTCCTCAATGAACCGTTCCAGCCTGTCCGGGTATTCTTCTTTCAGCTCCGCATATTCCGATTCAGAGAGGAAAAGGTTTTTATATCTGCCAAAAGGTGCGGGCTGTTCCCCGCTCGCTCGCATTTGGTGGCTCTCTGTTAAGTTGTTTATATTATAGTTGTTAGGAGCCGGTTTTCCGGACATCATAAGTCCGGTTTCCCGGTCGTCATAAGTCTGCTTTTCCGGGCTTATGGTGTCCGGTTTTCCGGCTGTCATAGGTACGGAAACCTGTACTACCTCCGGCACTTTCACATAGATGTGGTTGGCGGCGGCGAAGCGTGTCCGTTTCCGCTCCATAAGCCCGGCATTGGCAAGCTCATTCAATGCGTCCTGAATGGTTGTCCTGCCTTTATCCAGTATTTCCGCTATCTCCGCTATGGGGTAGACAATGTAAACTCTGCCCTCACTGTCCGTCCAGCCGTTCTTCTGTGAGAGGGTGGAGCGGTCTAACAGCAGCGCATAGAGCAGCCTTGCGGTATGCGACAAGTCCATTTTCAGTATGAAACGGGGATAGGGGATATAGGACGGTATAATGGTTTTTACGGTCATGTATTCAGCCATGATTTTCACCTCCTGTCTGTGCGGTCTGTTACGCTTTAGAACGCCGTTTCCGGGGGTAAAGGATAAATGTATCGCATACCCTTTGAGGGCGGTCAAAAAAGCCTTGATTTACGGGGGTTTGGAAGTTCCTAAAGCGTGACATATAAGCCTTTGTTTCCGCTTGCGCTGTGCGGCTTTGGCTCTTTTCATGCGTCCGGCACAATCCGGGCAGTATTTCCCCCGGTTGGATTTTGGGAGAAAATACCCGCCGCACTCGGTACAGCGTTTCCGTTCTGCCCGGTGCAAAAGGGCGGCTTCCAGTTTTCCGTCTAACGGCAGCACCGCAACCCGGAATCAGCGGCAGAGGAGCGAATAGCTGATACTCTGCACACATACGCAAGGCTCGCCGTCGTCCAGTAAAATACAGTTGCCGTTATCATAATTACAGCACTCATGCACAAGTCGGCGGGCGGCTCTGTGCTGTTGGTAGTCCATTTGCGGTATCTTTGCGCCCATGCCCTCAACGCTCCCTTTCCGGCTTCCTGTCCGGGTACAGCTTCCCGGCGGCTACGGCGGCATGGCTCTTTATCTTGATTTCCCCACGCTTTTCACTGGCTCTTGCGTTTTTGTAGCCCTCATCAGAGAGGAAATAGCGGTGGCGTTCCCCCGGATAGCCTACGGGGCTGTCGCTGGTCTTTACGTCAAGCACAATCATGTGGCGGGTTTCCGGGTGGAAACGCTCCATGCCTGTCAAGTCATGCCCCTGCATTACTGGCTCTTTCGCCTGTGCCTTTGCTTCAGCAAGCCGCCGCCGGATAGAGTTCTCATGCCCCGCAAGGAAACGGGCTTTGTTGTCGGCTATGAACTGGCTGCACTCCGGCTCTGGTATCTTTTGCAGCTTTTCTATGGCGTTCTCCATGATTACCTTTGTCAATAAATCCTTAATCACGGGTACGGTTTCTTTCATGCCGCCTATGGTTTCCGCTTTGGTGGGTGCGGCGTACTGGTAAATCATTTCAAGCTCGCTGTTTGTAAATCTCATGGTGTTACCTCCTTGTCTGTTATCGTTCCTGTTCCTGTTTTTTGTGCCGGCTCGGTGCGCCCCTCAAAATCTGCTCGATATTGCCTTTTATGGTCTGCAATTCCCGGACGCTCTCTTTCTTCTCCCGGTACTCGTTGTAAAGGGCGTTCTTCTCCCTCGTTAGCTGCTCAATCTCGGCTTGCAGGGCTTTGGACGCTGGCAGTTTGGAAATGCCCTGTGCCTTGAAATACCGGGCGGCGGCTTCGGCTATGATAAAATCGCTTTCGTGCTGTTCCCGGTAGGCTCTCCGGGCTTTCTCCGTTTTCTGCGCTTTCAGTCCGTCACGGGCGGGCTTGGTCTTGATGTACGCCAATAGTTGTTTCTGCAAGTCCTTTTTCTCCCGCAAAGTGCTTTCTGTCGTTTTCAGTTCGGCATGGACGCTGTTCAGCTCTGCGCTGGCAGTAGCAAGGGCGGCTTCCAGTTCTTCCGGGGAAGAAAAGCCGGATTCCTCGTAAATGCTCATGGTCGCCGCCATTTGCTTTAGATTGTGCAAGGTCGCCCACTTTTCGTAGCCTTTCCCCTTGCCCTCGGCTCTCTTGGCGGCTATGTCTACCATGCGTTGAACACTGTCATTTTTCGGTGCGTTTATGGCGGCTTTATTGCGCTGTAAACGGTCTTTTAGGCTGCGGGGGTATTCCTGTTTGGGTAAGGGCTTTTCGGCGGCTCTTGCGGCGTTCTGTGCGTTTTGGGTGAGTGTTTCCAGTACGGCGGCACGGTCAAAATCATCACCTAATTTCCGGGCGGTGATTGGCTTCGTCCTGTCCGGGGTGAGATACGATAGCCGCCCCCGGCTCTCCTTGACGGTCACGCCCTCCCGGAGAAGCAGAGAGGAAAATTCTTCAAAAGTTGTGGCGGCAGAAACGGCTTTCCGTATGGTCTGCCTTAACTTCTCCTTGTCGGTTTCAAACTTGCTTTGTTTGGGCGGCTCTCCTTTGGCGGCAAGGGAAGCGTTCTCTTTATCCAGTGCGGCTTGTCCTTTCCGTTTCGCCCAATACTCCCGCTCTGTGATGCGGTTCTTGCTCCCATGCAGCAAGTCAATCTGATAGAGGTTTTCCCGGTGGCACATTTCCATGACTTCCGCTTTCAGATATTCCATAGCTGCGTCCGTACAGCGGTGCTTGCAGCCCGCCTTTGTGTCCGCTGGTCTGTCCATGTAGGGAAGCAAAGGTACTTCCTCAATCCGCAAAGAATTGATTACGATATGCACATGGATATTCCCGCTGTGGTTATGCCCGTCCGGGTGGGTGCATACCAACGCTTGGTGTCCGGGGAAATGTTCTTTACAAAACTGCTCACCCAATTCCTGCGCCCGGTCAACATTCAAGCCGTTATCGGTTGCGTCACGGGGGTCAAAAGAAATGATATAGTGGTGGCTCTTTACGTCCTCCCGTTTTTGGTTCTTGCCGTATTTCAGATTGGAGCGCATACACGCTATGGCAAAATCTTCATCACCACAATTCAGAGAGGAAATGCGGTAATCGTCACGGGGGATAAGCCGCCCGTTTTCGTCCAGTGTGGGCTTCATGGTAAACTCGTCATGCTCAAAGGTTAGGTACTGCTCGGCAGCTCCATAGTCGGCATTTTTAGAGCTGATATGTTTGAACGTTGCCAACAGCGTCACCTACTTTCTGCAAGACTTCAAACTTCAAGGCGGCAAGCTCCGCTATGGCGGTTCGTACCTCGTTGGAGAGGGCGTTATAAGGTGCGCCGTACTCGTTCAGACAGCGGGCAATCTGATTCAAGTTGCCGCCGATTTTTCCGTATTCGGCTGTGAGTTTCCCAACGGCAGAGAGCAGTTCATCATTGACCGGGGAAACGGTAATGACGGGCTGTATTCTTGACTTGGTAAGGGCTTGCCGGATATACTCGGCTTGGCTCATTTGGCAGAGGGTGACACGCTCGGAAAACTCTGTGTATTCTTCCTCGGTCAAGCGTGTCTTGATTACCCGGCGGCGGTGGGGCGTATTGTATTTTTTCATGGCTGTGAACCTCCTTTCGTGGGTGGCTTTTTTCAAGCGGCGCAAGCCGCAATAGGCGGGCTTGGGGTGGCAACCCCAACAAGATTCCCATAGGACAAAATGAGCCGACAGGCGAAATTTGGTACTGTGGTAGAATCTTGCTCTGAAAAACTCCGGCGTTCCCCGACTCCCGTCCTTTCCGCTAACAAGACGTTTCAAAAGGGCTTTGCTACCCGCTATTCCGGCATAT
>ENA-UOJO01000663-UOJO01000663.1-human-gut-metagenome-genome-assembly--contig:-P57-NODE-663-length-50439-cov-15.781577_pt1 | contig 50439 bp, 40 predicted proteins | sample MGYA00242351_ERZ723898 | MGnify/ENA metagenome assembly ERZ723898 | reverse complement strand
CAGCAACTTCTTGAGGAGAACTCATTCTAGCTCTATCTTCCTCTGGCATCTGATAATAGGCAGTAGTATAAGCACCTTTAATGGAATCGAAATGAGTAGTTAATTTTTCCCTATTGTTACCAATAGCCTCATACATATTCAGGGCTACTTCTTTAAACTTGTATGCGCCTAAATTAAATGCATTACCTAATAACTTTAAGAAAGCAACAAATATTTTTGCTTGTTTCTCAGCATTTGCTGCCGGGTCAAAGGCAAAGCCTACACTATTATCATCAAGCAAATCAAAGAAATCTTGAACAGACTTATTGAATTTAGCTTTAGCATCCTGAGCATCTTGTTTAGCTTGTTCTGCTTTACTTGGTTTAGATGGTTCTACTGCTTCCCCACCTCTTTCATCAAAGATAATTTCACCTGTAGGATCACCAAAACCACCTGCAAAAGGATCTTCATCAGAACTTAGTATATCATTGTTTACTACAGGTTTTTCCTTTTCTGTATCTGAAGTATCTACAGAAGAAGGAGCAGCCGTAGCAGTAGGTTGAGCAGGTGTACCTAAACCTATATCTTGACCTTCTGCAGCAGCAATTAGAGCTGCGTCTGCTTCATCTAATTCACTAGCACTTACAGTTCTTCTAGGTTTACTTGGTTTAACTTGTTTAATAGGTTTAGTAGGCTTGGTAGGTTTAGTAGGAGTAACAGGCTTAACTTGTTCTACGGTAGGAGCAGGTTGTTCTGTAACTGTACCAGTGGGTACTGTAACAGGTTTAGATGGTACTACAGGTTTGTTAACAGTTTGTTGTTCAGTAACGCCAGTAGTCCCTTCCATCATTTCTTTACTTTGCTCTTTTTTAGTTTGATAAAGCTCAAGCATTTCATCAATAAGCTTTTCACCTTGAGCATTATGAATATTGCGTAAAGCTTTTAATTTAAGGTTTCTACGCTTTTTAGGCGTTTTCTTTTCCTTAGCCTCGGTAATGATATCAGCACGTTGTGAAGCCTCTGTAGGGGTTATTTTAGCACCATTTTCAATACCATTGAAAGCATTATAAATTTCCTGGTTTCTTTCAGCATTGATCTCTGAGAATAATCTATCTTCTATAGCATTCTCATATTCAGTAACTTCACTGAAAGCACCAACAGATGCCACCTGGTTATTTAACAATGTCTTATCTCCAGTATAGTTCTTATACCAAGAAGGCATCGCTTTATCTAAAGATTTCTTTCTTGACTGAAGTCTATAACGCATATCCTCTAGTTTAGCTAGAGTATATTCATTACCTCTCAATTCCGCAGGATTAGATGTTGATTTAACTATTTCTGTAGCATTGTTAACTTCCTTGAGCATATTATCTAATACTCTCTGTTGTTCTTGCAACTTAAACAGTTCTCTAATCTCATCTTTAGATACTATTTGATCTGTAGTTTGAGCATTATTATTAATTGCATTAAATGCATTATCTACAGCTTTCTCCATCTGAGTAGCTAATGCTGCATTTGAATTAAGTGCTTGTGCTTTACTGTTGAGTTGCTGATTCTTATCTGTAAGATCTTCTAATGAAGCCTTAAAGTCTTTCTCAGCTTGCATATACAAACCTACTAAATTACCGAACTCTTCAGTATTCTGTTCTATGCCTAAGTCTTCAGCTAAGTCTTTCATTCTATCAGATTTAGCCACAGTAAATACACGAGATGCAAACTGTGCTTCTTCTAAAGCATCATCGCTTGTAAAGCCTTCTGGTAGATTCTCTGTAGGACCTTCAGCTAAATTAGCCCATGCATTTACTACTTCAGATTCAACACCTTTGAACTTGCCACTAGCATAAGTAACTGCTTTAGACATATCTTCCTTAGTATTAATCTCACCTACAGCAAGCTCGTTTACTTTATCCATCCCTTTAGTTTCCTTATATAAGGAATATGCTCCTCTAGCATTTACACCTACTTGCATAGGGGATAAAAGACTAGCAGCTGCACCAAGCTTTACATTATTCCAATATTCACTATCATTTTCATATAAAGCGTCTTGATAACCAAAAGGACTACCGAGTATATTTACAAGAGTTCTACCTTTTTCTTTATAAGCACCAAACAGAGATGAAGCTAACCCTTCTAGATTCAAATCACTATCATCAAAGTCACCTCTTTTATAAGCAGCACCAGTAGTGTATTGAGCACCTTCTTCTAATGCTTCATTGAAAGAAGTAGCAAGATTACGTACAGCTAAATCACCGCCTATATAAGCAGCTTTAGCAGCTCTACTAGCCCAACTTCTAGTTGCTTTATCTATAGCATTTCTACCTAATACATACTTAGATAAAGTCTTTTTAGCAGCATCAGCAGCTTTATCACCTATTGCTTCAATAGGGTCTGATAATAAAGCGCCTTTCTTTATAGTCTTACCTAGCCAACCATCAGCAATTTTACCAAAGTACGGCAACATGATGACGTCACTAGCTAAGTTAGATGCATAAGTAATAGACATATTCTGAGCAAAGTCTCTATCCAAACCTTGTCTTGCTTGTATCTGAGCTTCTGCTAGAATAGGATTAGTAGATTCAATTTGACCATCTAATATCTTTTCAAATATCTTATCATCAGATAATCTTGCATATCTTTCATCTAGACCGTTTGCACGAGCTTCATCCGCGATATTAGAAATAGTTAAACCTGTACTAGTAATTAACTGAGTTACTCTATCTCTATAATCATCTGCAACATTAGCATTAGCTTCATTCTCAGCTTGTTTATAGTTAGAGTAAAGTAACATACCAGCATTAGCTACATCTAAAGCAGCAGATATAGCACCTACTGTACCAGCAGCTACACCACCAACAGTACCACCTGCAGCAGTACCAGCACCAGGTACAACACTACCTGCTATAGCACCTGAAGCTGCACCTATAGCTGCTTTAGAGATTGCCTTTTTGAAGACAGATCTAAGAGCGGTAGAAGCATATGGAGCTACTTGCCATAACCATGCAGATGAAGAAGAACCTACAGCTTGTGGTACAGTATATATCCATTTACTTGGCTCTGTCCACTTGAACTCTTGATTCTCACTCATAGCTTGTTCAAATCTAGAATCTACTTTATATCTTTCAATATCAGCTTCATCTGTTTCAATATCTGCATAGAGTTCATTAGCTTTATTCTGATAGGACTTTAAGTCTGCTTCTTGCTTTTCTCTGATATCAGAAATATTGCTCATATCAGGAGATACACCTAGAGACATTAATGCTTCTCTAGTGTTATACAAGTTACTATCTATATTGCTCAATTCATTCTGAATCTGCGATATCTCAGTATCATCCTGTGAAACTGCTAAATGGTTTAGCAAGTTATTTCTTTGACTCACTAAACCATTATAAGTTTCAAACAAATTAATGTTTGATTTAATTCTATCCATCTGTGGTAATACTTCACGTCTAAGTATACCTTGAGTATTAGCTAACTGTGCTTCATTCATAGCACGTAAAGAAGCTGCCACAGAGTTAGTTATTAAATCATATGTACTAAGATTGTTACGAGATTCGTCTAACGTGTCATCAGTATCTAGAGCTGGTTTATAAGAATCTTGCTGATAACTAGCAAGATCCCTAAGTATTTCATGAGGACTAACGGTACCACCCACTTCAGGGTTTACGGTACCGTTAGAAGCCCCTAAATAATCTTCATAATTCTTCTTACGAAGCTCTATTGCCAATGGAACACCACTGTTGTTTTTAGTTTTCTCCATAGATCAAATCTTCATTACTTTGTCTATAATTTATATTACCTTTAGAACCTAATTTGCTATATTGGAACTCTTCAAGATTTGCTCTTTCTCTTGTTTGTTCATTATTGAGTACACCTTTCATAACAGGTATTTCAATGTATACTCCATTATATTGAGTTTCGTGACCAGGTGCAAATGTACCATCATCTGCAATTCTCACACTCTTAATATCAGCAATTCTACCATTATAGTTAGGTATCTTACCATTTAGACTATTTACAAACTTTTGGAAGTCTTCATTTTTTATAATTTCTTCAGATGTATCGTCACCAAAGAAACCGGTATCAAAATAGTCTTTATAGATATCTTTATTGTTTAAGAAATAATCTACTGGTATATATGCTTTATATTCCTGAGTATATGATTCATTACCGGGAAGACCATTCTCAAGTAATACTTTACTGGTAGGAGTAATACCCATATTAGGTATATTATTATTAATGAGATCCTGTTCAAACTTAGTTCTAGCTGAACTCCAGTTAGCATTGTTAACAGGTACACCCATCTTAGCATTGACATACTGTTCTTGTGTCATCATACCAAATATATTATTACCAGAGTAAATAGGACTACCATTAATACCTTTTACTATTGAATTCTTATCAAGCTCAGCATCGTTGATAAAGTTAACTTGAGAACCTACATCTGTTGATAATTCTTCCCATACTGTTTTAGCAGTTTTATTACGGTTTAATGGTAACTGTTTACCACTTTCAGTTACTCTGTCTACATAGGACTTTTGCCATTTACTACCAGGTGTAAACGTCTTTTGAGCTCTCTCAAATTTAGAGTTGTATTTTATAGTTACACCGTCTTCAGTTTTGACTGTACCTGGTTTGCTTAACAAGGTAGAAGCAAGTTTAGTAGAGAACTGAACTGGCATAGTCTCTTCTCCAGATGCTTTCTTTGTAGCAGTAGCTCTAGCTGTAATTAAAGAGAAAGGATTAACCTCTCTAGTAGGTCTAATAGTTCTATCAATATTAGATTCTACAATAGAATTTCTTAACCATTGAATTGCTTCAGCATCACTTGCTCCAGTATTCCTTTTATAAACTTCCATATGCTTTTGAGCTTCTGGAGTGTTTACTATATCGTTCAGGTGAGCATCTGCTACATTCTCGAGATCGCTAAGTGTGTTGCCAAAATAGTCATAACCACCTTTAGTATATAAATAACCCTTCTGTAATTTAGCATAATAAGGATCTGCTAATTCTCTAATATCTTTATATGCTAAAGGAGCAATATCGTTGAAAATACCTGATTTTGTACTATCATAGTTTGCAAAGTCTACATTATGCCACATCTCATTAAATTTACCAGCAGCAGCTAACTGTTGATTAAACTTCATTCTCTGCTCCATTCCTTCTTTACTCTGGAGTAATGTAGATAATTTAAGTCTATCTACATTATTGATGATAGAATTAATTTGAGCTCTACCTTCTGGAGTCTTAAGTAAATCAATATTCTGAGATAGTTTATCAATAATTGGTTTAGCTTTACCGAGTGTTTCATCATACCAAGTTTGCATATCCTTTAAAGAAGGAGATCTAAAATCAGACCATTTATCTAATGCTCCAGATAAGTCTGAAATAGCTTTATCTACTCTAGCATTTGCATCTTTACCAAGTGTATACAGTTGTTGGAAAGGTAGTGGAGCATATGTATCTATAAACTGAGCTTGTGCTGGATTATCATATCTATTAACCATTTTTCTTACCCTTTCTATTATTGTAATACATATTATCCATATCTGCTATTAATTCACCAGGATTACCGTATGCTAAGAAATTTCTTAAATAAGGATAGATCATAGCATCTCTAGCAGCTTCATTACGCATCTTTTCTTTAGTCTGAGACCATTGACCTAACTGACCAGCAGCAGTAGCACCAAAGTTTCTTGCAGCAGCTCTATTACGAGCATTTAAGTCATTAGTAAGTACAGTATTCTGTATGTATTGTTGACCTAAATTGTTCATCATATTTGCGTATTCACCTAAGTATTGATTATTAACATTATCTCTATTAGCATATACTGAAGCATTCTGAGCATATTCTCCAGTAGCTAATTGATTACCGTATGCTAAGTTCATACCAGTATTAGGGTTAAGTCTAGCCATGTTGTTACGAGCAATTGCTCTAGATCTTCTATTAGCTGCAAGAGTGGGTTCTATATTAAGTTTACGACTAGCCATTGCTCTATTAATAGCTCCAGTATAAGGATTAATAACCTGATTTTCTACTTCAGGTCTACGTCTACTCTGAATCCAATTATATAATATAGGGGATAAACCAGACAGACTACCAAAGTTAGTTGAAGACTTACTAGGTGTTTTAATCTCATCTGGTGTTAATGTAGGGTTAAATTCTTCAATATTTAACAATGGAGCATAAATAGGATCAGATGCTAAAGATGGATTAAAATCTTCAATATCCAGTAAAGGAGCTTGATTAAGAGAGTTAGTAGCTTTAGCAGGCTTACTTGCTGGAGTATGTTTCCTAACAGATTTAACCTTTGTTATAGGTGCTGCATCAGGAAATGGTACTTCAGGCAAATCGTATATAGGTTCATTTACACCTACAGGAATTGTTTCACCAGTAATGGCATCTACGCTATTATCTATTGGGTCATTATTATATATATATGTTCTACCCGGTGCAGGACCAGATTTAGGTACAAGGTTTTCTGTCCAATTAATCCCATTCAAGTAATTCATTACTGGAGCATCCCAATTAGAGTTCTTAGTTGCGCCTAAACCAGCTTTATTACCTGTGTTATTAAAAGCATTTGTAAGAGCACTATTAACTGCTGTACCTTGTACTGGAGAGGTTAAAAAATTAGCAATAGATTTGCCTAATCGTCTAGTCCAATCACCTTTACCCTCTGCATATGCAGGTATTCCTTTTACTTTAGGCTTAATACCTTTCTTAGCTTTAACTGCTTCTTGCTCTGTAAGCAATTGTTCATACATTGCATTTGCATTTCTTTTATTTAACATATCAGTATTCTTAGCAAATATGTCATTACCTTTACTCTTTTTCGTCATTTTAGTAAGTTTTTCACCTTCTTGTGCAAATGTTCTATTTGTACCAGGTCTCTTAATTCTATCAGATAAAACAGATTCAAGATTAGAAGCATCTATTAAATGATTGTCTGTACCTGGTTTACTATTAGGTACTTGTTCAATATTACCAAAATCATCTCTTATTACTTCATTATTATCTACATAAGCTAAATCTGGTAATATACCACCATTTTCAAAAGTATAAGCTAAAGAATTATCATCCCAATATTTTTGTTCAAGTGTAGCTGCATTACCTTTCCCCATTGCTATTTCTTTAGCATTTGCTTTAATACGCTTCTGTTTATTAATTGCATTCTTTCTAAAGATACTTGATACAAGGTTTCCAATACCACCTACAGCTCCACCTATAGCTGTACCAATACCAGGAAGGATAACAGAGCCTACAGAAGCACCTTTGGCAGCACCCCCTAGAGTACTGCCAGCAATATCTGCACCAGATCCTTCTTCTGTAAAGCCTTGTAAACCAGCTCCTAATATAGAAGCAATTTCTAAACCTTGATCTATACCAAAAGCGTAAGCTGGAACTTTCTTTTTATTTATTTTCTTTTTCATATTATATCAATGAATATCTGTATGCTGTACTAATATAAGGAACTTTAAATGTATTACCACCATTACAATCATACTTATAATGACAGATTAAATATTTCCCTTTCATTCTATCTCTATAGGATTTGTTTACTAACTCTTCAGCTTCATTTAATTCTCTACTACTGCGAGGAATACAGAATTTATAAGTATCCTCTCTATAATCTATATCATCCTGAGTAAGAGTAAAACTAGTTTGTCTTTTAGTTTCAAAGTAGATGTTATCAAAGTTAGTATCGTAAGTAAAGTCACCACCATATTCGACATTATCAAATGTTTTAGTTTGAGGGTACTTATCATTTACTATAAATCTAACATAAGATATCTTATCTTTGCCAGTAAACATATCTAATTCGTTACCTGAGTTATACTTATATACAGCTAAATTCTTATATATCATTAGTTTATCTGTAAATTCAGCATACCAATCAGGTCTATAAGTATAGAATGAAGTAAAAGCTCCAACTTGTTCATTAAATACTAAAGTCTTATCTTCTAGAGTAAGAAGAACTTCATTGTATTTCTTATCATATACAGATATAGGATCATTTGTAATTATATCCTTATTATCGTGTAAATAAGATTGTACACCTTTTAATTTAGATACCGTACGTAATTGATTATCAAAACCACATATTTCATTTCTATCAGCATCATACCAGTATACTGTACTATCTGATTGTGTTGCAGTTCTTAATTGATTCTCTTTAGAACCGTTCTTGGTAGTAAAGTAATCAAATCTAGTTAATACACCACCAGTACCTAACGTAAGTGCACCTGCATTATTATCTTGGATAAGAGAACGTTCATTTACAGCAAGTGTGCCAAAAGCGTCAGTTTGCCAGAACAACAAGTTATTCTTAAATAACTTTAAATTGTTTATAGAACCAAATCTGGTATCAACATCTAAGTAATTAGCAACCCTGAATTTAGTCCATGAATCAGTTACTTCCAAAATAGTCTTAGGTTCTGAGTTCATTACTCTGGTGTCTGTATGTAAATTATCTATACTATATATTGATTTACTAACATAGTTTTTAGCTCTAGGTTGAGCAGAATAAGCATCATTATAAGCATATAATGGCGTATTCTGAACATATATAGAACCTACTTGTACTATATCATTCTCTACAAAGTGATTTGCATAGCCTGTACCAGATTCATAAGTTTTAGCTGTACCTACAGTATCAGTTCTCAATGAAAGATTAATAGAAGACTCTAATGGTATATAAGCACCATTATATGCTCTAATTCTTTCATTATCCGGTTGTTCATAGTTATCACTAGCGTTATGATATGCAAACATACAGTTAGCATAATCTAATACCCCAACGTATGTATCACCACCAAATACGTTTACTTTAGTATTACTATTGTCTTTCGCATTGACATAAGATCCTGTACTTATATATACAGAGTTCTGTCTTGTAGCATAACTATTACCACCATAAGGTGTTACAGATTGTCTTAAATTGGCAATGAGAATTGTATTAGCACTTTCTGGTCCAGCAGCTAATTCTGGTATTTCTCCAACCATAGTGTTACGAGAAGTCATATCTGTACTCTGGAATATTGCACATACTCCATGAGGTCCAACCTTCCTAACATTATTGTCGTCATAATCACTAGCCTTAGATGTATCTCCATATACCCAGTTATAATACACCATACTACCTACATTAGTAGCTTTAGTCTTCCAAGCATCGTCATCTAAATCAAATGGATCTGTATTAGTAGCAATTGTAATGTCTTGAATTGATGCAGAATTATATCCTCCTGTAGTAATTTTATTGTAATACTTAGCTAAAGTAGCATCATACCATGATTCTGCACCCATATAGATTGCATTGTTTGCAGTAGATTGTTTTATAGAATCACCTATAGCCGTAACCGAAGTATAAGCCCAACCGCTATTCTTAGCCCAACTAGTACCAGTATTCGAGGTTATATTCTTTAAATCATGCTTTGAAGCTTTTGCCCCAACCAATACTTTGACTTTATTACCATTGGGTACAACCTTATCGTTCGCAGGAGTACCATTACCCATAGATTCATCAGGAGATATTGAAGATCTTAGTCTATATATACCTTTAATCTCTGTAGCTCTACCTGTTACTTCAGATGCATTTGTTCTATTAACACATATTTCTGGTGATATGAATAAGAAATATTCATTAGCATTCTGCCTACTAAAGTCAAAAGCATGTGCATATTTATTATTTTGTGACACCATACCGTGAGAAGTAGAATAAGTAAGATATGGAAAAGCAGTTAATTGATTTGTATTATCATAATTACAAACACAACTAACAGCCCCTTGCATCAATATTGTTCTATCTGAAATAGTTCTTTCACATCTTACAATCTCATAACCAGTAATCTTCTTACTTTGGATTAAATCACTTGGTATATTAACTGTGAATTGTACACCTAATGGGTGTGTAACTACTTCCAAACTATTAGTAGTATTACCACCAATATCTACTCGCATACCTGAAGTAAAGATGTTATAACCAGGTGCACTAGCTTTAGGCATTCTAATATCAGCAATCCAATGAGCTGAAGATGCTACATTCTCTTCATTATGGAATACAATAGCAAAACGATATATTTCATCTCTCATATAACCCCTTGCCATTGATTCTACTTCACTATTACTATAGTTTAATATCTTAGCAGTAGCATCAGCAAATTGCAAAGAACCTGCATCTGACCAAGAACCATCTTCCTCAATATTGTATAAATCTAGAGTAGATGTAGAACGTGCTTTAGAGTTTAATGAGAAAGAATCTTCAGCGTAACCTGTTCTAGACGTAGGGGCATCACTTTCAATTAGATTTGTTTTTATAAATCTATATGAAATATTTTTACCTATACCACCGTATACATACTTACCTGTAGCATCTGGAGCATATAAATACTGACTATTATCATCATAATTTGCAGGACAAATACAGTCGTGATTAGTTGGTATATCTTTAGTACTTATTTCTGAAGTAGAAAATGTTATAGAATCCTGTCCAGATGTAGAAGTTAATAATATTTGACCATTCTTATTGCATCTATATGCTCTAGCATCAAATTCATCATCACTAATATCCCAAGTCTGTTCAGTGATATTAGCAGCAAATAACATGTTATCTTTAGATTCTATTACTTTGGGAGTAAATATATAAGTACTTAAACCATTGAATTCTTCTAGAGTAAGCTCATCAATAACTGAACCACCTTTATCTTCATAGACTAAAGTATTATTTGAAATACTTATTTCATCTATCACTGTGATAACGGGTTCTGCAGTATTACTAGAGTAATATATAGAAATTATTCTAGCTCTACTAAAAGAGTTAGTATCAACAGTAGTCTGTAGTTTAATGGACCTATTAGTAGTTTCTTCTTTAGAACTACCATAGATATCTTGGCTGTTAGTATTTTCTAAACTTCTAGATACTGTAATAATTGGAGATAAAACAGATATAGACGTTTCAGATGTTCTGGGATTAAATAGTTGATAGCAATATTGATACTTACCGGCTTTCAATCCACCTGTACCTAAACCTTTAAAAAATAAAGGTGGTAATTGACTCTTTGGTGATATATTTAAAGAGTCTACATTAAGATTAGGATGAGTTGTAGCTACATTTAATACTCTAATCTGATGTACCCCATCACACCAGTATATCTTAACTAGATCATCAGATTCCCATTTACAAACACTACTAACAGCATAATGACCATCTATAATAGGAATATCCAATGCTACATTGGACGCTACTGTAGTCACTATAGGTTCAGTTTCAGATGCACCAAAATCGTATCTATATATATTGAAGTTACTACCTTTCTTAGTAAACACAATTGCCCAATCCCTAATTGTATTTGTATGGACTATTGTTTCACCATTCAATGTCAATGTAGGATTGAGCTTACGAACGCCTTCAATATTCTGCATTACTCCAGTAGAACTATTATCATTGGCAATAATACGTATGTTTTCTGCCCATTGATATTGTCCTGAATCTATAACTGAATAGTCTAGATCACAGTTCATTCCTTTCTGGAAAGTATTTGTTTGTCTTTGTGCATTCATTATCTATTAGCATTATAAATGTGTTGTATTGAACCAGTATGACTATAGAAGGAGCTGTGATCATTATACTCTGGATAGATCTTATTCCATGTATGTTTGATAGACTCCATCTCATCTTCATTAGGAAGCATTGCTTCTGCATATGCTTGTTTACAGTAGTAATTCCAGGAGTTTCTCATATTTGCATACATGCGTTCGTTCCACTCACCTCTTATATATTTCTGAAAAGCAATTTTCTGAGTAATATACCAATATATTGCTTCCAAGTAAGAAATATTATCTGGTACCATAGGATAGCCATCTTCATCAGTAATAATAGCACTGTAAGATAGTTTTAGGTAACCACAAGGAACGTTTGTCATAATATAACCAGGTTTAATACTATATTGTAAATCCCAGTTAGGATTAACACTAGTATTACCTCTAATATAGTCAAGGTTAACAGTATGAGTATTTATAAGATTACGTAGTATAGTCTTCATATTCTCATTGGTATTTAGCATTTCTAATGCTTCTGTTTTATCTATATTACCATATAAGTCTACTACTAAATCTACTAATACTTCATCTTTAACCAGCATTTCGGGTTTATCACAGCATTTCTTGCAGTCTTCACAACCCCAAGCAGCAAATGAACCTGTGGCTTTCCTCATAGGAAACCAAGGTCCATCACAATTAAAAGAGTATGCTACTTGATGTAATTTATGAAGATTACAAGGTAATTGAGCTTGGTGACAATCAATCTTTATAATTGGTGCACCATTCACACCAGATACAACTCGCTCAAATTGCTGTACTGCACCAATTTTTTCCATAGCTTCCCCTACCCATTCTACCATATCTGATATTAGAATATCATCTTCTTGCAATCCTAGGTCTGCTATTACTTTAGCTATTGCAGTTTTAACTGATGTTAATTTTGTTATCATATTACTAATTTTTACATTTCGTATTAATTACCCTCGATATAATCCCTTACACGATTTTTCAATATTTGAGCCAAATGTCTCTTATTATCTCTTGTCATTATCAATTGATACATTGTCTTATTCTTCGTAAGCATATTATGTTTGTTCCAATAAAAACGATATTTATATCCACCAGTATGGTCGTTAAGATGATAAACTACTTTACCTACTTTCTTTGTTTCTGCATAATCTATCCTGAGACTCCTACCACTATATTCTTTTGGTTTATGTTTTACTATACTTAAGGTACCTAGTCTACATGGTAATTTTATCTCTTTACCATTCTCTATTAATTCATCTCTTAAGTATTTAAAATAATCATTGATTATATCTCTAAACACTCTATATTCTACTTGGTATAATGGGTTATCACCAACATAATCAATATAAGATTTATAGAAGTCTTTGCCAGTATAAGATTTAGTTTCTTGCATTTAGTTCATTATTAACGTCGTTAGTACTATTATTCGTGGTGTCAGTAGGTACTGATAACATAAAATTTAACTCTTTGCTAAAGATTAAATTCTTTAATGTAGGTATTTTGTCAGCAGGCATTGGATAAGCTGAATCGTAATCATAACAGTCTCCAGCTTTTGTAGGATCTTCTAATATACCATCTATTTCTACATATTCTAAAAAACCAGGACCACTTAGGTATAAGTGATTATTCTTTAAGTAAGCAATATAATCATTACATGTATATTTTCTACTAGTCTGATATTTAGCTTTCGTTTCTGTCCCAACCTGTATTAAGTTACCATACATATCTTTCACAGCAACTAAACCAGAACCAAAGTGTAAATCTATAAACTTAGGTAGTTCATCATCAGAGATATAGTTGAAGCCATTAGGTACTCCACATCTACTTACTTTGGATATGTGTAAAGGTCCAATAGTTTGTATATACTCTGGATTTATATCTCTACCCTTATCTAGATCCTGTTTAATTAAATATGCTCTATATTGATGTATCCATTGCTCTATCTGTACACGTGATAAGTTCTCAGATTCACTGATATTATTATCACGTACAATGAGCAAAATATCATCAATTATTGTATTTAATGAATTAAATGTCATAGTCTTTAGTATTTGTACTCCATTCATCAGAAGTGATTAAACTATTGAATTCTGTTGATGTTGCATCGTATGTTGGAAATGGATAAACGATATCACTATTATCATCTTCTTCCAAAGTCATCATAGGCGGAAATAAAACATCATAATGCTCAATATGAAGTAATACTTCGGTTTCATCTATGTTCATCCTTGGATTATCTATTCCTAGTTGTTTTTTTGCTTCTTCTGGAATAGAATCAAATAATTCTTTTGGTATTATTATAAACTTCATATTATTTTGATTTTAGGGTTTGTAAATAGTTGTATGCTTTGATACAGTCGTCTTTGGAGAGGAGTTGATCGTTGTAGATGCCTAAGTTTTTTAGGGCTATTTTGGTAAAATTTGAGCTATAAAAACCTAAAAATAAACGGCTTGAAATATCAATATCACTTCCAATAGGATAAACTTTGTATTTATCCCATTTTTCATCATACACCCATCCATCAGAAGTCAAAGCGTTAATCTTTATACTTATAAGTTATTTATTGTTATTGTTATTTGTTCTTTATTATCCATCGCCTTCTGAAGTAGGGGTATAAGCTTGTTATAAGCTACAGTAGAATTAGATATCCAATCTTCTTTCATCCCATCCCAAGTACCTACCAGTATACATCCACTGGAATCTTTGGCGCTAGAATTGCCCGTATGAATACGTATACCTAAGAAGTGAGGTACATTAAGTATCTCAGGCATAATACGCTTAAAACGGTTAGAATAGCTTAATTTCACCTCATACGTACCAGCAGGTACAGCAGTATCCCCATACACCTTTTCCTTGCATTTACATGCAATTCCTTTAGGTGTATTAGGACATACTTCAGGTAATGGTCTTACTGGATCTTCAAGTGTATCGCATAGATAAGCACCATCTACATATAACTCCCCAATCGTATATTCATTAGTACGAAATATTCTATCTAATCTGAGTTCCATTAGATTATACTTTTAGTTACACTTGTTTTAAGTTTAGATCTAAAATCCAAGAAGTTTTCATATCTTGTTTTACACATTTCATCTTTGTTTAAACCTAACTTATATGCAAAATAATCATTAACCATTTTCAATTGTTGATTAACATCCCAATTATTAAGTAATACATCACGAATAATGGAATCATCATTGATATTAGATTCATTAATAATTACTTGTTCACATTCATAATATGTATTATCGTCCTTCTTTACTTCTTCAATATTATAATTAAAAGCGTAAGAATTATCATCTAACTTTTGAATCATTTCAGGACGTTCACTATAGCAAGATTTCATATGCATTATATCTTTTATGAAATATTATAATTATATAAGTACTTATAATATCTCTCATTAAACTTAATAATAATCTACTTTTAGATGTAACACTAATTAGTTTATTAGTAATTACATATAATTTAAAATACTTATTATAGATTTTATAACCTATAAACTTTAATTTCTTATCTAAGACATTTGATATAATATCTTTCTTAGGTGCAAATATTTCATGTGTTGTTAGATTATATTTCTTACAAACCCTTAATACTAACTTTTTACAAAAATTGATAGAATTACAAAACTTCAACCAACCAAAGTAAGAACATACTTTACGTCTAGCATATGAATTACTATACGTCTTATTGTATAACCTAGATAAACATTTACACATCCTATGTTTGATGCTTTTCCTAAGTAATGTATGAGTATGATAGAATTTATATCCTACAAAGTCTAATCCTCTTGAATCTAAAGGAAATACTTGATAGTTGCTCTTTACTGTTAGTTTTAAATTGATATTTAAATATTCTATTACATCTTTGATTAAAGTGTGTAAACTCTCTTTATCTTTACTAAAGATTACTATATCATTAGCATATCTGAAATAGTATTTTATTTTCTTACATTCTTTAATCCAATGATCAAAGTAAGCTAGATATAGATTAGCAAAGTACTGTGATAAGTAATTACCAATAGGTACTCCTGGTGCTGAATCAATTATTTCATCTAACAACTTTAATGCTCTAGTGTCTTTTATTTTTCTTCTTACTATAGACTTAAGAATCTCATGGTCTATAGAAGGATAGAATTTCTTAATATCTAATTTTAAACAATATTGAGTATTAACTACATCTTTCCTCAGTACTTTCTTTATATCTTGTGCTGCTTTGTGAATACCTTTATTCTTTCTACAAGCATAAGTATGTGCAATAAATATCTTCTCCCATATAGGCTCTAAATAGTTCATAAGTGTATGATGAGCTATACGGTCTGGAAAGTATGGCAATCTATATATTAATCTTTCTTTTGGTTCATGAATTGTGAATAAACTATATTCTGAAGTTTTGTAAGTTAAATTTGTTAAGGCATCCTGTAGCTTATGAAGATTACGTTCACGATTTCTATCATGATGCTTAACACCATATGAGTGTAATTTCCCTTTACGAGCTTTCTCATCTGCATACAAGATGTTGTTATAATTTGTTATACCTTCAAATATATTGGAAATTCTTTTCATTAAAATTGTGATAAGAGGAGCGTTCGCCAAAACTACTAACACCGCTGATTTTATTATTTGTTTTTTGGCAAGAGCCAAGGTCATGTCAAAACAAAAAGAAATTTTAAGTGAGCTGTAATTAGCATTCGTATTACTGACTGTATTATTCGAATTACAATAACTGAGACTGGCATTAGTGCTGTTATTAGCATTACTGCTGTTTTTTACTTGACATCAACCTGTAAATATTTATGGTCTATATACTAGACGAGAGCCGTAATAAGCACCCGTACCACCGACCGAAGAATACGAACTACAACAACCGAGACCGGCATTAGCGCCGAGAAGAGCATGACCGCCGTAGTATAAAGTTCTTAAAGAAGAACTATTTACATTGGTTTCAAAGTTATCGCATCTACCTGTATTAGAACTAGCTTCTGTTGCTTCTGATGGGATGAATGTACCTAAGTAAGTATCAGAGACAAAACCGTTTTTTCTAGGTAATTGTCCTAATTCACTAAAACCTTCAGTAACAGTGTCACCATAATCAGCTTCGGTTTTTGCTAAGTATATAGTACTAGTACCACCATCTGCATCAGATTTAATATCAAAAATAACACCGTCAACGTTCTTCCAAAGGTGTCCGAATGGATTTTCTATACCTCTATATCTAGGTACTTTTACTTTTACTACATTGTCTGGTTTAAAAGTAGAAGGCAAAGTATATTCAACTTCACCGGTTTTATTTCCAAGAGCATCACTAGTACCACAAGGAATAATTGGATAATAATTATTAAAAGTATTCCAATCACTACTAGTAACGCTTGTAACACCACTACCTAAACCACCTTGTTTAAAACCATTATCTGTTAAATTAGCATTAAAAGCTGATTGAGAATTCCAGCTAGCATATTCAATAGTATACAGTAACCAAATAGTATTTGTTGCAAAGAAATCTAACATATTCCATTTAGTACCAGCAGCTCTATTTCTAGCATATTTTCTAAAATTAGCCCTAGTAGTTGAAGTCAGTGGCATACCCAATTGAGTATTCTCTGCTTCATCTTTTGATGCATCATTATTACCACCTCTAAAATTAGCAGTAGTATTTACTACAGAAGCAAGTTTTAAAGTATTAGTGTTAGTTCTATCTACAGTAGCTTCATAAGCAGATACATATTGTTTCTTAACAAGAGTATAACCATCTAATGCATATTCTGAAATACTCATACTATCTATACCATTCTTACTTTGGAATTTTACATAGAATTCAGGTATTTCAATCATTACCATACCGTCACTACCATCTTTCTTAATAGGTGTACCATCTTCATTAGCAGACCAGTCATCTTTGAAATAATGATTTACTGTACCATCATCTGCTAAGGTACATCCTCTCATCTTATTCTGGATTGGTAAAGTACGATGTAAATCTAAATTACCAATTCTAGCTAAAGTTGCATTCAATGAACCTGTTTGCCAAGATACACCATAAGAATAAAAACTTTCAGCATTAGGTATATCATTAATTTCAATTTTAGTAGAATCTATTTCTACATAAGCTTTACCATCTTGTACTTTAACAGCCTTCTTAGTATCAGTAGATACAAAACCTGTTTTAATACCACCCAGAGTAGAATCAGAAGCAGTAGGTAATGTATAGTTATTTGCATTAGCTGCTATACCTGCTAACTTATTCTTTTCCGCAGTAGTATAATCATTAGTAGAAAGACCTTTACCAGATACTTTATCTACTTTGTTTTTAATGTCTGTTTGAAGTTGTTTTACATCTTCTTACAATTCAGTAATATCGCCAGTGGCTTTACTGTTTACGTAAACCCAATCTTTACCATTAAAGTATTTCAGATCACCACCATTCGGGTTAGATGCTAAATCAGCCCAATACTTAACAGATGCAGGATTAGGTTTAATCGTACTTCCTAATATATCGTATTTATTATTGTATGTACTCATATAATATTAAAATAAAAAAGGTTGACTAGATAGCCAACCTTTGTGTTTTAGATTTCAATTTGTTTCTCCTCAGATGAGGGGGTTTCTATTTTAACCTCTGGACGAACAGTAGTTACATTTTGTAAAAGTTGCTTAAGCTCTTTCACTTCAGCTTTTAATTCATCAAGTTCTTTGAAATCTTTTGTCACATTGGTTGTTATGTCCGGAGTTGTATTAAGTAATTTTAAGATGTCTTCACATCTCCTCATCTCTTCATCGTATTTTAATACGCTTTCCTTTTTAACTTTACAGTCATTATAGGATTGCTTAACCATATCTACAATTTGAGTTTTATCTGTAGCTATAGTAAGTCCGATGGTAGAATCGGTCATCATTGTTTTATCTTCAGATACTGACAGTTTCTTCTGCTCACCGTCACAAGAGATAACTAAATCTACAAGCTTACGCCTATTCTGCATAGGCATTGGGAATTGACCTGGTGGCAATGGTTCATCGTAGGGTTTTGATACACTTACTACTTTACCTAAACTGTATGTAGTACTCTTTTTAAAAGTACCTGTAATCTCGAGTACGTGTATATTTGTACCCGGCGTTAACTGTGAGAATGTCATATCTTTAAGTTTAAAAAGATATGGGCAGGTATTACTCGCTGCCCATATACTTTAAGTTAATATATATTAGGCAGCTGGAGCTGCAGCCACAGTGTAATGATTCATAACCTGAATAACATTATCGCATTTATTGTAATAAACCCAATATCTGTTACCAGCAGAGATTTCAGAACCAACTAATGGTGTGCTATCTCCTTTTACTACAGGTATATTGTTGTTATTTGAAGCGGTGCTTACTGAACCAGTAGTAGATACAAACACAGGAAGTGTTGCACTATTAGAAATATCTAATAGATGTGTTTCTAGCATCTCTACTCTGAGTTTTGCTATGCATATCTTTTTCACGTGCTTCACGCTCCATTTTCATGCGTCGCATTTCCACATCAGAGTAATCATCATATTCATATCCACGAGAACGTAGTTCATAAGGACGATCGTGTTTATGATAATATTTATCATAGTCCAAATATTCTGGTTCTCTATAACGATTCAAAGAATAATTACCTTTACGATATTCGTGTTCATAAGCTTTATAATCATTCTCTTCGTCATCACACATGATATAAACGTAATAATGCCACATCTTACCTTCTGAAATGTCTTTGTCACAAATCCAAGCTTTGGTAAGTTCTGCAAAATGTTTTGTGTTATTGCTGCCAGTCATTGCTACAACAGCTTTATAAAAATCTGAATAGATCATATTCATAGCAACATACCAATCCCATTTGTTATGTTTCTCTGATCTTAAGTTTATGCCCATTTGATTGGCAACGGACGTTGTCTCTTCAACTGTCCAATGAGGGCCTTTAGTGCCATCCTCATTTTCCATGCCTTCTACTGCGTATCTGGCATGTTCCTCATCAAAGTGAGGACCATTTATAGCTTCATATACATTAGTACAGAGTTCTGATTTAAGTATCTGGAAGCCCTTCTCTAACAAACTACCTTCATGCTTTTCTAAAGCTTTACCAAGCTTATCAATAGCCTCAGTAGGAGAAGGATGGTGTTTGATTTGATCTAGAATTTTATTTAAATGCATAGTTTCAATTTGTTTATTGATTAATACTAAATTGAAATATTTTGCAATTACTTTGAAATAGTTATAACCCTTGTTTCAATCGTCTTGATTAAAGGGTTTGTGTTCATTATCTGATAGTCTCTTATTAAATCCTTCTTAAAATTTAGTGTGAACAATCGTCTGAAGAAACCTTTCTTACGCCAGACTTTACGTTCACTTATATATAAATCTTGACGATTCCTAATGTCTAGTATATGTGTTAATATACTATCCTTTCTCTCTATTTTGATTGTAGTCAATTGATTTGGTTTTAGTTCTACTAAAAAGTCAGGATTAGGATCCTTTATTTTATGTAGTATAGTATCTTTAATTACTGTTTCAGTAGAAGATACTGTATTTAACTCTTTGTCTTTTAATTTAAGCTCTTTAGCTTGTTTCCTTACTACTTGTACTAAACTGTCATTAGATTCTTTAAAATCGTCTATAGTAAGCATTAAGACTTTATTATTATCCTCAGCATCATTAAGTTTACCTTCATAATAATGTAAAGCATGTTTAGTTTCTGCTAATCTATTATCTAAGTAATCTACTTTATTACTAAGTCTATAATTATTTAAACCTAAGAAGACAGTAAGTGCAACAAAACCTATTTTAATATATCTCAACACATTCACTATTTTATCTTTTTAACCAGTTGCTTAACTTTTGGTAAGTCTTCCTTATCTATGGTTATATCAAGATACTTTTCACCTTTACTCTTTATTACTTTACTTAGGATTCTCCAAGGACCATCTGGGTATAATGTATTTAAGTTTTCAACCATAGACCATAACTCAACTCCAGCAATAAGCCCTGCAAAAAGCTCTGATAAGTGAGCATTGAATGATATTAATATATCAGCATCAATTCGTGATGCAAACCATACAATAGCACAAGACCAACCAAACTTACGTAATGTTTTCCAAAAACGTCTAGATTCACATTTTCTATTCTTTTTGATTGATACTTTACAACCAAGTATAGCATCAGTAATGATAAGTAACCCTAGTAATAGTAATACAAAAATGATAGGTGTAAAAGTGCCCATCAACCAATTTAGTAGGCTGACACCAACACAAGCAATAAACTTTGTTATACCTTCACCGGTTAAATCTTTAAAATAGTTCATTGTAGAAACACCTTGGCTTACTAAAAAATAATTATGTAATTTATCTAACATGATGTAAGATTTGAGATATATTGAAATAGAAAACGCTAACTAAATTATGAAAATCTAGCTAGCGTTGTGTTATCTTTTGATAGTACGTTTAAAACGTTAAATACCTATAAAAGTTGCTTAGGATAATAATCACTATTACATACCTAATGGCGGTTATTTTCTTATTGATTAGATAAATCAAAGATTGGTAAGAAATTTACCGTCTTTTCTTGAGAGCCTTTATAATACAACATATTCTGCAATATATCTTCTGGAGTATTTGCATTTACACGCCCCAGTAAATCTATATACCAAAACTCGTCAAAACTTGCTCTAGTAGATGTCCAAAATGGGTTATACTGTACATGACCAACTGCTACCAAAGCTTTATAAAAATCTCTTCCAAATCTCTGTAATATTGCTGCTTCTCCAAAACTAAGTACATGTGGAAATAGATCTTCATTATTTGGTGTTGTTAGTTTTAAATTTATAGCAATTTCCTGAAAACTCGGACTATTTGCAAATGCATATGTACAATTTTGGAATCCGTTTAAATCTTTTAATGCATCTGTATCAGAGTAAGCTATAGGTATCTCTATTCCAAAATCATATAAGCGTAAGGAATACTGATTTATATTTTTATAATCTAATAATAATTTCTTATCACCATAGATAATAGCAATTCCCAAATTATCTGGTTTATTGGCATTTTTCCATTGATCTACAGTAACAAAACTCCAGTCATTTAGCATTATATATACCCCATCTGTAACTTCTACTTGCTCTTTAGACCATACTTTAGTATTACCTAAGTACATAGCTTTTACTTCGGTAGTACCTATATATGCATTTTTAATATCTTTATTAGTCATAGTTAACCGGTTATTATATAAAGTGTAGTATTTTTCTTCTCAGTAAGTCCATCGTAAGCGGATTGAGATAATGCTGCTATTTCAGATACTCCGTTACCACTTATAGTATTTATCTCCTTACATTGACCATTATCAGAGAGGAACTTTGTACCGGAGCCAGTATTTTGTAAACTTTGTTGATTAGATACCGAAGTATAAGTCTTGTTACTCTTGTTAATAATTACGGTTGTTACCGTTAACCCTATAGAGTGATCACCGGAGTCTACTGTTAAAATATTTGTTATAATACTATATGTTTCAGTAGAATTACTAATTGTTATCGGGCTAAATCCATCAGGATCCGTTTCAATTCTTGCTGTTGTTATTCCTTTATTTACTGCATCAACTATCTTTTGATAGTTTTCATCTGATAATGTACCACTTTCACTTGGAAATAAAGTTGTTAAGTCAAGATACTGATTGCTAGCTATAATCTCTGACCATTGTTTATTTTTCCTACCATATGTTTTACCATCTGAAGGCGCATCAGGAAATTCTTCTACACCGTAATTGGGTAGTTTTACCCACTCTCCATCTTTCTTTACTTTTATTGTACCCATATTATACTAAAGTTACATAGTTATTTATTAAACTTGATAAATCATGTGAAAGTGGTATTTCACTATTCCTAATACATAAATACACTTTACTATTTTGTGTATAATATTTATCCTTAAACAATTCCATAGGTGGTGTATAAGGTATTGGATCTTCTAATGTACCAGCATGATCTTTATCAACCACTTTATACAAAGATGCTGTATCTACTCCAGGAATCCAATTCTCTTGTAAAGTATGATTCTGTATTACCTCATATAGTACATCTGAATTATCTGTTACTACTCTAAATCTAAAACCCTTAGTAACAGGAGTACCATAAGAGGCATCTCCTTTTCCCCATACAGGATAAAGTGTTTTCATTTCTAAAGCTTTATCCGCAGTAAGTACTGAAGTGTTAATTATAGTTTTAATAAAGTTAATAGCTTGTACTTGTTCATTGTCAAATTGTCCTGTATTGACTACTGTCTTTATTTCATCATAAGAAGGATAATGATCAAATACGTGTTCATTATATTTGTAATGAACAATATTCTCTTCAGTCTCTTTATCACTATCTATTTGAACATCCCATCTTACTGCCCATTCATTTAAACCTAAGTATTCAACAGAAATAGGGATGCTATTACTATGTGCAATTCTTGTCATAACCTAATAATAAAATTTTAAGTTCTTTTATACTATTTGTTCCTGTAAATCTCTTCCATAAATTAAAACAGTTACCATATTTACACCATCCCCAGTAAGAAGCTAAGGATCTAAATTTCTTATTAAGATTAACATATCTGGTTTTCCTATAGAACTTTTTTTTCATATCTTTTCTTAATTTCATATGACTGTGTTTAAAAACATAGCCTAAGAAATCAACTCCTCTATCATCTACCGGATATATCTGCCAATCATGTTTTACTTCTAATTCAAAATATGAAGTCATATACTCCTTTATCTTTTGCAATGCCTGATGTAACTCTTTCTTATTAGAAGAAAATAGAACTATATCATCACAATATCTGAAATAATGTTTAATTTTTAATTTCTGCTTTACCCATCTATCAAACCATGTTAAATAAAGATTAGCAGCAAACTGTGATATATAATTACCAATAGGTAATCCTTTATCTGTAGAATAAATTATCTCAGATATTAAATTCAGAAACCTCTTATCTTTGAATACTCTACTAAATAGATCCATCATAATCTTTTGATTCACAGAAGGAAAGAATTTCTTTACATCCAGTTTCAAACAATATTTAGTATTCTTTGGATCTGTTTTTAATGCGTGTTTCAATCTTTTTACTGCTAAGTGAATACCTCTGCCTTTAATACAACTGTAGGTATCTGAAGTAAACCGCTTAACTAAATAAGGTTCTATAACATTCATTATAGCGTGATGAGCTATACGGTCTGGAAAATAAGGTAACCTATATATTTCTCTTTCTTTATGACCTCTATCAGCAATAATAGTATAGATATCATATTCAGAAGTTTTATACGTACCTTCGATAAACATTCTTTGTAGTTTCAATAAATTCTCATGCGAATGTTTATCAAATTTAGCAATACCATAACGTTTGCTTTTATTAAGTCTTGCTTTTTTATCTGCTAGAACAAGATTGTTAAAATCGATAATTCTATTGAAAATATTACCAATGCGTTTCATTAGCTATTTTGGTGTTAGGACCCGTTCATCCAATACTACTAGGGTCCCTTCAAAGCACCTGTTATTTTTCACCAAGGGGTGAGGCTGATCTAATTTATACAATAAAAACTTCCAAAATTTCACTGTGAACTGATATTCGAATTCGAATTCGATGAATCATTATTAGCATTCGAATAGAAGACTCTGCAATTAGACTCATTGTCTGAATTACCTGACTTACTTTTTAATACATCTTCATCTAATCAAACCATTCTTTTAGATCCCGCCTTTGTTAATACTCTAGTTTTATAGGTTTATCCATTAAACCCAGGCTCTAACGCCAAAAATTCTTCTTTTGTTTTAACTACTATATTTCCATAAAAGCCCAACCGCGAACCGACAGCCGAAGCCGAAACCGACGAATCATGATAAGCATTCGAATAGAAGACTCCGCAATAAGACCCAGAGTCCGAAGAACCCGACCGCAGCAGAATCCTATTACCCGTATTTTGATAGTAATAGTCTGCATAATATGTAGTGTCTGATCCACCGCTAGCGTAAGTAGGCATAATATCCGCGTATTCTCCGTGAGCAATACCAGTAATCCAACTACTAGAAGAGGCAGCAGTATTGCTGCTAGAAGAGGCAACAATTTGTCTTACATTTGTATATCCTGCAGATGTTAAACCGGAAAGGTTAGTATTTACCTTAAGACCTCCATCGTACACTATCCATTGTCTATTAATAATATTAATACCTTGTACGAATTCGTATTTACCATAATAACAATCTTCAAGACCTAAGAAATTACTACTTTTACTAGACTTTCCATCCCTGTTACCTAATGACACTGTGGCACCTATCGAACTATTCCAAGAACGTGTACCACCGGAACAAGGTATGCTACTATTATCTGTACTTATATTCGTATTACCATATTTAGCACAGAATAAATTAGCAATAGTTTTATGGGCTCTATAATCAATCAATCCCCAATTCGAACCATTGGTATGTGCTTGATTGAAAAAGGTTTCTATAGTTTGATTTCCAGTACTAGTCGTATTGGGTCTGCTAGTTAATTTACCGTCAGTATTATATGCTTCAAATACACCAATCAAACATTCTCTTTCTTCTTTATAAGAATCGGTAAGCTTTCTATCAGATATATACAATTTGAATTTACCTATACTCACTAGTTCTGTACGATAATAGTATTTAGGGAAATGAACCATGTAATATACATAATGATAAGCACCAGTACGGTTAACAGTAGAACCATCTTCCCATTTATTACTATCCGTAGAATTTAAATAGGCAATAGCAGCAGAACCATCATCCTGAGGTAACGCTAAACATCTTTTAAATTTACTAGTAAGGTTAGTAATGATATCTAAATTACCACCTCTTTCTAGTGTAGTGGTACTTGTGGTTTCGTCAAATTGGACCCACATAGCGTATGTTTCTTCATTGATCTGTTCCCAATTGAGAGTGACCTCTTTCACATCATTCAAACTACTTATTTGAATAGTTTGAATCTCTGGAGTTATGTATCCTGCTATGGGTTTAGGTTCAATAGTCCAAGTTTCAGTAGTTGGTAATATAAATGTATTTTCATCAGTATCCCATGTAACCAAAGTGTAGCTATTTTCCTTTGGTACAGTATTAGAATACACATACACATCTACTAAACTTCCAATATCTTTTGCTAATTTTATTTTCAATTTAGCTCCTCGATACATTAATGTTTTTTCTTCAGCTGCTCCATTGGCTGTAGAAGTTATAGAATCTGGTGTGACCCATTTCCTAAAATTAGGAGAACTAAAAATAGATACTTCAGTACCCTCAATAGTATATTGAGCACCAGTTGGAATTTTTACAGTATAGGTACGATTACCAGAAAGTGTTTTAGTTACATAACCTGATAACTTTACATCAACCTTATTAGAAAGTAATTCAGGATGATTGCTAGTAACATTAATTGTTACAATTGTGGTATTATAAGTTAATGTTATAATCCTAATATTACCTGCTTTTGCAATAAATGTTTGAGATTGTGGTTTAGCATAATCAGTTACATCACTACAAGTAATAGTATATATAGTATTTACTGGAATTGTGGCAGTAAGTTCAGTTCCTTCCCATGTAAGTACTTTAGAAGTTTCACCACAAGCTATAGTAATAGTAACACCATTAATGTTAGAATCTGATAACTGATTACTTGCAACAGTTATTTTAACAGTTTCATCTTTAGGTGCTGCTTCTACTTCTACCCATGTTCCATTCTGTCTAGCATACTGTTTACCATCTTTAGGTGCTTCTGTAACTACTAATTCATCAAAAGTATTGTCTGATAAGTCAACCCATATTTCTTGTTCGCCATCAGGTTGTGTACCTTCGCTTATATATACTTCATCAGATATATCTGTTTTTAAAGCATACTCGTTGCCTTGTTTACCATCAAGTAAATCAGCATCCAAACCACTATCAATCCCATCTACTGTCTTTACTTTGGATAATACATCTGCTGCCGTATATGCAGAAGAATCTAATTTTGTATTAACCTGAGTAGTAGTAGCATAACCTTTTGCATTTAATTCAATTTCAGTTACATATTCTTCAGGTACTGAAGTAAGATAATTGCCTTTTGGTTGATACGTACTAGCCGCATCAGTCTTAGTTAAATACCCATTAAGATCTACTGTTTCACTCAACTTATCCCAATCTGGAGTAGTTGAAGTAGCTACATAATTAGCTCCTGTATCCTCAAGATTATATACATCGCCTATTGTTACATTGTCTTTAGGTAAGGCTTCATAATTAGCTACAGAACCTTTTACCTTGTATACTGAACCTATAGCAGTATTAATCTTCTGATCTATTTCTTCTGATGTTGGTAATCCAGTAAGTTTATTAAATCCTTCAGCAGTGATTAAACCTGCAGCAGAAGTTGTAGCTGCTGGTATCTGTATTACTTTAGATTGAGTATTTCCGTTAGAACCTATTGATTCATTCTTAAAGGAATATGTAATACGACCAAATTCAGCTGTGGGAACCATGTTATCGGCCATATTTACAACATAACCATTAAGTCTTGCTAATTTACTTTTTTCAGCCGAAGTAAAATCAGTAGAACTTAATCCTTTTCCTTCCTCCTTATCTACTTTGGTATCTAACTTACTGTCTACATAAGTTTTATCAGCTTTACCAGAGATTTGTTCGGTAACATCTACTGCTGCCACAGTATCATCTACATACTTCTTAGTGGCAGGATGATAATCTGCAGTAGGTATATATGCACTAGCATTACTTTTAGATATATATCTACTATCATGATTATGACTAGTAATATCCCCAGTAAGTACAGCTTCTACATTCTGTTTAGTTACAGAAGCATCACTACCTGGATCTCCTTTCTCTCCTTTTTGACCAGGATCACCTTTTGGACCTTGCGCTCCAGGTGCTCCATCAGCTCCCGGTTCACCTTTAGGACCAGGTTCTCCCTGCTCTCCCTTAGGTCCTACAGGTCCCTGTGGTCCTGCTGGTCCTTGAATACTACCTACATTACTCCATTTAGGATTAGATACAACATTACCGTTTTCACCTACATATACATATAGATTACCAGCAATTAACCAAGCATCACCAGATACACCTTCTTGTGGTAATTGTGATTCAGAATCTAATTCTCCTTTAATATTTAATCCTGAACCAGTATCCCCCTTAGGTCCTTGTGGACCAGGTTCTCCTTGTGGCCCTTGAATTCCCTGTATACCTTGCTCTCCTTGCTCGCCTTTAGGTCCAACAGGTCCTTGTATACCTTGCTCACCCTTTTCACCTTGTACACCTTGTAAACCTCTTTCTCCCTGTAAACCCTGAGGTCCTCTTTCACCAGTGGCCCCTTTTTCTCCAGTATCACCTTTATCTCCTTTAGGTCCAGTTTCACCTTTCTCACCTTTTAAAGAGATTAACCATTCGTCTTCTGTACCTTCAAAGCCATGTTGTACTGCTACTTGATATGCTGATAAACCTTGAATACCTTGTGCACCAGATAAGTCTGATATGAATTTCCATTCAGTATTACCTTTCAAATACAATCTAGAATCCTCTTCATTTTCAACATTACCTGTATCGATCATTACAAATTGTCCTGCTTTTACTTCAGGGTTATTGTAATCATCTTCCATAGCTTGAACTGAAGAATACGTTTTTACAATAGTAAATGCATCACCAACTGCGTTGATACCACTATCCTGATAAGTATCATTTACATAGTCATAGATATACCAATTACCATCTACAATCTTTGGTGGATTCCGAAGTACTTCTTTTGAGTCTTTTATGGCTTGTTTGGCATCTTTAACCGCATTAGGTACTTCATTAAGCATTTTGCCAAAGTCTTCTTCAGTACCTGTATATCCATGATCTACTGCATATTCATATGCAGTCTTACCATATGCGGTAGCACCAGTGTCAGCATATTCGTTTAATGCAGAATCAAATACCCACCAATTACCATTTTCTCCAACAATTGGACTTTTACCAGAAGCAGGGATACCTGTATCACGATTATCTATCCACCAGTTACCATTAGAACCAATGAAAGGAGCAACAGCATCTTCACTAGTAGCATCTGTCAGTTTAACCCAAGACTTAATATCAGGATTATATACTTTAATTACTTTTCCTTTTGAATTTGCTCCCAAGTCTATCCAGTACCCAACTTCATTAGAATTGGGTACCATATAGCTTGCAAAGAATTCATAATATACATTATTCTTTATCATTACTGTATTGTTTATAGATTAAAGGTTCAGTTAGATACATGCTGGTGAAAGGATAGTCTTCTTTTTTTTGTCTAAGATCATTAATAAGATCTCTAAGAACTTGTCTTCTTTCTGCAACTTCTGTATAATTATATTGTGAAGAAGGTTCTTGTCCTAGTACCATTGCTTCTGCAGCCTTAGTCATTATATAATCAGTAGAAGCTAATTCTTCTTCTGCTTCTTTTAACACTTCTTCTAGTTCTGCAGTAATGTAATATGTACACAGTAATTCACCATTTTTATAGAAATATCTTTTCATTAGATATTTTATAGTCTCATCGTGTGGATCTTCAACATCTACTATATCATAATAATTAAGATCTAGATCATTTATTAAAACATCTATTTGATCAGTCATGTCTAAACCATTAAATTCATCACTATTTAGTACATAACCATCACTCTTTCTTACTATTATCGTCATAACTTAAATATTAAATTGTTCTTGCATAATAAGTATCTGAAGCTGTAATTAAAAATCTTCTTGCCATAGCTTTGTCTAATTTATAACTACTTATACTTCTACCAGCTTCATCAAACAGCGACATACCAGAACTAGGAAAAATATTATACGAAGTGCCCCAGTTAGAAGCATAAAGTAGCACTTCTATATTAAAATAATCGCTACTTTTTAAGCCTAAATGTTCAGCTAGTAATGATCTATCCGGTAAATATACCGTACTGTAACTAGTACTATATATTTCAAATCTCCAACCGTAACCACTACCATTGCTACCGCTGGGCCAAACTAGTTGAATACTATTTCCAGAAGCATTAGGATTTAATTGTGCTTTACATGTATCATATACTCCTTGTCTACACCAAAGAAAACCACCAGTAACAGCTAAACCAACAGCCCAACCCTTTGAGTTATTAGCACTGATAGTAGATCCTAAAATATAATCACCATAAACGTTATCAGTATAACTTATAGACATTGGAAGATTTTTACCATACGTTGCTGGAGCAGAATTGATACCAAAACCGGCGTTAACTCCATCCCCACTACAATAATATCCGGAGTTACTTAATGACCATCCACTTCCTCTTAAACCATTACTAATTTGAACTCCACCAATATCACCACTACTTGCTGATATTGTACCAGTAATATTAGCTTTAGTGGAAACCATACTTCCATCTTTTTTTATCCTAAAAGGCGCACTACCAGGACTAGATGCTGCATTGCTACCAGCTGCTAAATGCACATCGCTTAATGGTGAAGTTCTTCCATCTAAACGCATAGTATTAGATTGAGCATAAATATATTGATCAGCAAATTCCCAACCTGCAATAGTTGCTGTTTCTGCTAATAACAAACCAGTAGCTATTGATTCAAAGGATGAACCAAATCTAGTCCAGTATCTACCGGAAGTACCGTCTACAGTAGTATAACTATTAGATGGTTTATTACTACTTGAAGCTACTGGTGCAGTACCCCTATAGTATTTATTCCACATATAGTAGTAACTACCATCTTTAACAACGTCTCTCACATTACCTGCATTTCCCGCTGTCCAACCATAAGTCTTACCAGATGTCCAAGCACCTCTATAATTCAATCCTGGTCCATCTAAACCATCAGATCCGTCAGAACCAGAAGAACCCGCAGGTCCTCTATCACCTTGTGGTCCCTGCTCACCATCTTTACCGCTTATCTTTACTGGAGCTGTCCATCTATACCCGGTAGTTTGGTCTACTACAACTACACCATTATTATTAGGGTCTATATTACCATGACTTTCCCATGTAGCATAACTAGTAGAGTAAGTAGGATCAAGGTACCAAGTATAACCACCGCTGGATGTACCAGAGGAAGAAGGTCTAGTAGTTAATGTAGGTCTGCTAGGTGTACTATTAGTCATACAGTAGATTGATATTGGTTGATAACCTGCTGCACCACCTTTAGCTTTAGTAACAGTAAAATCACAAACATCTACTTCTTTAGCATCAACTAAGAAATGAATTCTCCATACAGCAGTATCCGAAGTAAGAGATGTTACTGTTACTTTCTTACTAGTATTATCTAAATTTACTGAACCATCACCACTTATTAATGTACTTGTAATAGAATAATTATTATTTTCAATTTGATCTATACCAAACCACAATCGAGTTTCAGTTACAGCCCTAGATAATTCTGTAGGATCTACTTCTCCATTAAAATTAGCAGATACAGTATGAGCTTCATTTGTTAACGTACCTCTATAACCACCTTCACCATCTTTACCATCATATAGTTTATTGATGGTCATCATATCCATATATGTAGCACCTCCATTAGTAGATGTAACTTCACACTTAAATGTTACTTCATTATTACCTGAGAAATAATTACCAGTAGGACTTACTAATAGGTTGTTACCTGTTTCATTTACTAGTTCTTGCCAATCGTTTGTACCAGGTAGAGCCCAGTACCAGTAAAACATAGGTGATTCTATATTAAATGCAGTAGCTAATAAATTAATTGTAGCCGGAATGGGAGTAGTAGCATTAGAAGTATATTTAAATACTTGTTCTCCTGTAACCATCACATATGCTGCATCTACACCATCAAATCCAGATTCTCCATCATGAGTTTTATTTATGTACCAATCCTTAGTAAGGATAGTAGCATCTGTTAATTTGATAGTCAACCTTATAGTTGCGCTTATACTATTTATTTTACTTAAAGTGATTTTATTACCTTGTATTTCAACCGTAGCATCACCTTGAGTTGTAGTTGCTTCAATAGATACAATGTCAATAGGATCGATTCCACGATAAGCATATACTTCTGTATAAATAGTACTAAGATTAACTAAAGGTGTATTACCAGATGAATCATAAGGTATATTTACAGTACTATTAGTTAAATCAACATAATAAGCATCCAAACCTTCAGCACCATTTGCTAATTTAGCAATTTGTATATCGTCGTAGTATTGACTACCGTCTGAATCTGTAACTACACAACGCACATTGGCTGTTCTTGTAGTAAATATTGTATGAGGTATCTCTGTACTTACATTGTTACCAATTACTTCTATAGGTTCTGTTAATAATCTCCATTCATATGTAGGATTAGTCATACCATAAGTATTACAATATAGTACCACAGATGACGGAGTTGGTGTACCAGAGTAATCAGGAGTATCATATAAGAACAGTCTTGTACCAGTGATTTCAACCCATTTAGCTACGTCATCACCAGGTTTACCTGAATCACCTTTCGATACTTGTAATTGCCATTCATCATTATCAGGACCAGGTACACTTGTAATACCATCCTTCATAGCAATCCACAAACTACCTTGATATGTAACTTGATCGTAATAATTATAAGTAGTATCCGGATTCCATTCTCCTCTATATACAGGAACTCTAACTACATCACCTGTTTCAGTGGTTTGCATTAGAGTACCAACAAACTTACTTTCTTTGCCGATTACAGTACGATCTTTACCAGCCAAAGTAAAGTCATCGATGTTATCATAGAAAGCAATTCTAGGAGAACCTTCACCTTTAGCTGAAATGAATATAGCATTACGTCTATCATTCATAGATGAATTCAATTCAGGATCTGCTTCTACCCTATGACCTAACAATAAGACTTTATCTCCTACTTCAGGATTAGCGCTACCTGGTTCACATATGCTTTTAGAAAGGACGATGAAGTTATTACCAACTTCAGATACCATTCTCCAGTATCTCTTTACATTCTTGCCATCAAATTTCTGACAGATAGCCTGGTCTCTCACCCTAAACTGATTGTACTTAGTACCATCTTCGTCATCAAAGTAGCAAGTCCATCCATCACTACCATCTACTACTTCAACGATTTCCATATCAGCCATTGTAACTAATATATCTCCGCCAACAGCTTTTATTTCATTTACAATTAGTTCATTTACTGTCAGATTACCACGAACAAATAAATCATCTACTTCTAAATGCCATTTGGTGTTTACAGGCCATAAACTAGCTCCTTCACCATCCCAACCAGATCTAAAGGTTTTACCACCTTGTATACCTGCCAAAAATGTAGTATAACCTGTTGCAGTATCACCATCTTTACGTAGATAATCTTCTTTTACTTTACCTGAAGTATATATTGTACCATCACTAGGTGCAGTAGTTTGTCCTGTTTTAATCAAAGGAAGTGAACCAGAGCTGCTTGAAGCAATGTTATCTATCTGACATTCCAGCTTACCTAATGCTTGATTTAAGGTATCTGTAGTAGTTAAAGGATCAGCATTTTCACCTTTATAGTACCCTGATAATGGAAATATGGTACTAGTAGGTTGTGTATGAAAACCAGGTGCTTCACCACTACCACCACCATTTGCAATTAAATCTGCTAATGCTGTAATGATGTTTTCATCTTCAATCAACCTATTTAATAGGTTTTGTAATTGTTCCTTTGTAGACTTATCATCAATAGTATCTATCCAACCCTGTACTGTATCATTAACTTCAGTTAAATCCTTATCATGTTTATCTTCAAGAGTAATGATCTTATTGTTTAATACATCATAATAACTATTAATATTACTACTCAGGTTATTAGTAACATTAGTATCTCCTTCTACTATCTTGTTGGATAGATCTGTATAATTGTTGTCTACTTTAATATCAAGATTAGCTACATCTTCTTCAATACCATCTACTCTTTCATTAGTTGCAAACGTACCAGATAAACTAGTTTCAAAATCATCTTTATGAATTATCTTATTAGTTTTATCTTGTACAAGAGTTAGAATGTCATTATCTTCAAAAGATGTGGTAACCTCAAATTGTGATATCTTTTTATTCATATTACTCTTGGATTATATGTTCTTCTACTTCTGTTAATATACAATCATCATCGATATCTTTTTCTGGATAGAAATTAATTTGTTTTTTTAAACAATGCATACATTCTATAATTTTATCTACATCTTCCTGAGTAATAGGAAAATCTTCATCATCTATTTTAGTACTAGCCCAACTAGATAATTTATCTAAATGCAACAATAATACTAAATTAGTAATAGAAACTCTATCCAGTTCTGCATTGCATTTAGTAGACTGATTAACTAATTCCCCAACTTTATTTACATATTGTGCAAGTTCCATTACCACATTTATTACAACTGTTACACATTATATTACAATCACACTTTCTAAGATTTAACATGTTTAGCATTTCTTTATAATACAAATCAGCATCTTCTGTTAAACCCAATGCTGTAGCGTTATCATAAAGAGTTTTCTTAAATAAAAACATCATAATTAACTCTTTCATTTTGTTATCTAAACAATTGCTACAGTAATTCCTTAATAGTTTAACTTCTGCATAATACAGAGATTCATTAATTTCATTCATATCAATCGTATAAATAAAAAAGGGACTGGGGATAACTTCCCCAATCCCCTTTTATGGTTAAATTTATTTTCTAATTAAGCAGTTACATCTGTACCAGCAATGAATGACTTGATCATATTAACAAACAGAGCGTTTGAGGTGATCTGTCCTTGATTAACATAAATTTCTGCAGATAACGGAGTAGTTTTAATATACTGATTATCATTAGACAGATATTTGTTATCCCATTCGATTGTGATAGTATCGTATTTTGCATTCAAATCAGATCTGAATTCCGGAGCAATATACGGATAGATAGCATTAGCGCGATACTGAATACCTTCATATCCCAAGTTCCAATTTTCACGGTCACGAACAATATAAGCATTACCACGACCCGGAGTACCTTGAGTCTTAGCAATTGTCAGATTAGAAATCGGATACATTACATTGCTCAGTAAGCCAGAAGGAATCGTTGTACACATGAAAGCTTCTACAGATACCTGACAGTAACCTGCATCTGTCGTAATACCCTGATTGTAAGGAATTTCCTTAGCATTCAAAGTAAGAACAGCTGCGCTAGAAGAAGCTACCACACGAGCACCTTTATGATTATTAATCTTTTTTACGAAGGCGTCAATCAAATCTTTCGGAGCAGTAGTCTTAGCGATTACTTCATAAGTATGAGTAAACTGACCCGGAGCTTCGTGAATGTCATTATAAACAAGACGCAAAACATAACGGTGACCAATTTCCGGAGTAACATTAGTAGCTGTGATAACAATCTTATCTTCAGCTTTAGCTACGAACGGAGTGATAACTATAGAAGGGCAAGAACCTTTCTGAATAGGCATAGAATACTTAATCACAGCCTTAGTGGTCTTCGTACCTTCTTCGTTATATACGTCTTCTGTACCCTGGCAAACACCAACATAAATAGCATTAGCAGCAGCAGCATTAGCAGCTGTTGTCAACAGTTTTTTGTTTTCATCAAACAAAGCAATGGCACCATCAGCTAAAGAATCTACATTAGAGAACGAAGCCGGAGCTGTCTTAGCAATGAGTACCGTATTTACCTTTTGTAGCATATTATTTATTTTTTATTATAGCTTCACAAAAATGTATTAACTCATTATATTCCATATATCCTTTCATCATGTTTGCAGCTGCGCAAACAAGTTGAATATTGTCTTTAGTATAACCCTTTGAAGAGTCTATTCTATCTACACTAAGATTGTAAATGTTTTTCTTTCCATTTCCCCACACTAGTGTCATAGGAAATTTAGTAAGTGCACATTTTCCATCTTGTTTATTCCACAATTTTTGTAAATCTGATAACGTAATATCTATAAAAAGATTTTTTTTCTTAGCACGAACTAAGGCATCATGAAGTCTTACTTTTAAAACCTTTTCTAATGCTGTAGCTTCTTTTACTTTTTTACGATTATCGTTATAAAAGGTTTTATAACATTCTTTACAAGAATTGTTTAACATATCTCTATGTTTATTCTTTATAGATTTTGTAAACTCTTTAGCAGGTTTATACTTTTTACAATGAGAACATAAATATAATTTTTCTTCCATTTTATAAAGCACTTAGTTAAACATTAAAGCGCTTAGTTTAACTGGTTTAGTCTTCTACTTTCCATGTTTCAGATTTCCGCGTAAACTAAACTTTATTCCATCGTATTTGTCTCATTAATATACGATTGATATCTTGGATTAGCCTGGTTTTCCAAGTATAACTCCGCTGCTAGCTTCACAATTTCTGAATGAGTTGATACTGGCATATCTGTATACTCATCAAAAGGAGCATCAGTCAGGCTAATCTTTTTAGGAGTCCTCAAGTATGTGAGGATATAATTCTTTATATTGTAATTACCATCAGTATATAAATGGATTTCATTACCTTGATATAATCTCAAAGGTCTTGCTGAAGTACCATGTAATCTATACTCTGATAATGTATTTTGTCTTTGTCTATCAAAATTCTCAATAGTAGCTTCTAACACATCTGTGTGTTTAGTCCTAGGTTGACCATTTGGCCCCTTAGGCCAACAATTATTATTACTATAGATTACTGCGGTTTCACCTAAAGTAAACATATAATCTGTTGGTAATGTAACTACTTGTTCTTCTGGGAATGTTGTAAACTGATATGTCTTATTGGTTACAAGTGTACGAAGATCATCAATTCTTTTCTGATCCTGTTCAAATGCTGTACGCTTGTAATTAATACCTGAGTATCTAGTTTTAATAAACTTATCTAAACCAGCCATTAACCAATATTCAATATCTGCTGTAACTGGCTTCTCAATATTGTTATCAAGTAAACCTATTTCGGTTTCAAATGCAGTTTGTAATTCAATGAACTTCATAATTATTCTCTATTACTTTGGTTAGATGGTTTAGTTTGTAATCTGTATTTACCTTCTGTGATAAACATATTGACAGCAAGGTCAACTATTTCACTATGAACAGATTCAGGTAATTCACATTTTGAAGCACCAGTTGTAGTATTAAATCTTAATGGTTTTCTATAGTAAGTAAGAATAACACCGCTTAAAGTAGTGTAAGCATCTACTACTACTTCCATGTACATATATTTAGTAGTTGGATCAGATATTAAAGCTACTGCTGGTTGTCTTACAATTGGTGTATTATAAGCAGTCTTCATAAACTTTGGTAGATCTCTATATTTTACTAATTGATTATCTACTTTAGTTTCAGTAGTATACTGCTTATAAGTGCCTTTTACTTTACTTACGGAGTGTACGTATAAGAAATACTCATCAGTAGTGGAGTAAGGTAACCTATACCTTGCAATACCATTGGATGTCGAACCACTTTGAGTAAGTTCTTTTTCAACCAACAGACTTTTGATAGAATCGGTGTTTCTTGTTTGAGTATTAGTCTCAACTTCCATTTGATCATCGCCCACATAGTTCATCATTACATAGCGATCTTGTGCCTCATTTAATAATGAGAAAATAAGATCTGAATTAGGTTTTTGTTCTATAGTAAGAGTAGGATCTATTAATTGTAACCTACGTTCAAACTCCATTTGCATTTCTTTGCTACTCATATTATTCTGCTAATTGTGCCACATATTGTGGATGTGATTGAACTCTTGGTGATTCAACATTTTCTAATGCCATATCAGCAGCTAACTTAACTACTTCATATTGCATATACTCTGGTATTTCATCTAATGTAGATGTAATATCCTGATTATTAATCTTACGAGGATATGCTAAGTAAGTTAAGTCGATAGTATAGGGACCTGTCATAAGATCCCTATCCACGAATACTATCAACTTGTTATCCTCTAATATAGCAACAGGCTCTTCTATCCAAGGTTTATTATTATAAGTTTCTAAGAACCTTAAAGCATTCTCATGACTTATCAATTTAACATTGGCTAGTTTACTACCAAAATGTAAAGTGCCTTGTATGAAGTACATACGCTTATCTTGTGTATCACTACCGTACTTAATACTTGATTTAAAATCATTAAGCGTTAATCTGTTATTAGTAGTTTCACTAAGCAAAGTTAACCCTTTGTCTGTTCTTACTAGACCTTCTAAATCTGCTACACGTTTAGTATTACCTTCAAAAGAAGTTTGTATAGTATTATTACCAGTAAACTTAGTAGCTATTTTACTTAGATAAGCAGTATATAACCAATAATCTATTTCTTCTGGTAAGAAAGAAGGACATCCAGACATGCCTATATTAACAGCATTCTTGTCAGCTTCTACTTTAAATGCAATATGTGCTTCTGCTATTGTCATATTTACTTGGATTCTATTTCTTGCATGATAGCTAATCTAATATCCTGATTTTTCTTATCATCAAGCATTAGTACAGCTTCATCCATACTACGTCCAATTACATCAGTGCCATAGTAATATAAGTTCTTATTCTTACGAATAATATTCTTGCTAATAGCTGCTTCAATCAAGTATTGAGTTTCTTTATTCTGGTTGTTGACCCAAAGTAAGAGATACTTCTGAGGATCTGCTTCAATTAACTCATTAAGCTTACTTTCTACTAATTCACTAGAAATAGAATCAGATTTGATACCATAAAGTCTAAGACATTTACGCATTTCTTCAAGTGACATCTTAGTAAAGTTAGCGTAAGCTTCACGTTTAACTTTAAATTTCTTATTATTTTCTTCAGCTTCCGCTTCAGAATTAATCAATACAAAATCATTACTTGGTTTGATATTAGCTGTTCCACAAGCTACTCTCTTGTGATTCTTGAGAAACAAATATGCAAGTTCGTCTTCAGGTCTTTCTGTATGTAAGTAATAATCTTTATTACCAACTTTGATAGCATAAGTAGTCCAGAAAGAACTATAAGGAGCTAAATGACCTTCAGGATAACCGATAGCTTTCTCTAATCTACGAGCATCTTCTTCTGTTAAACCTGTATACTTGTTACCTGATCTTGTCCAATATGACGCGATGTATTCAGAACAATTTTTAAACTTTGCAATCCCAGACCAGGGATTAATTCTAATAAATCTTAACGTTGCTTCCATATATTTATATAAATATAGATTTTAAACCTGTTAATAAAAAATATAGGGGCTGTTACGCCCCTATAAATCTTTATCATATTTTTTGGGGTATAAACCTCAAGCTTTCAGTTACGCTTCAGCATCCATAATAAGTTCTCCACATCCTCGGGGATCCCTTACCATAATACCCATTTCACCTAAGAAGTGAACTGTGTAACCATCCTTTGCATTAGAACGCAAAGTGTTGATAGATTTAGCAGGACCTGCAGGAGAGATAGAACCACCAGTATACCACTGCATGAATTCACGACCTTTACGTACTACCTTAACAATGTTTGCTTCACCATCACGACGGCTAACATCCAAGAAAGTAAAACGATAAGATTCCAGCGGCTTACCAGAAATTGGGTGCAACAGACGGTTGTCTGTAGTATTATCATACAGCGGGAAGTGTTTCAGTGTCAATTCAATACCGTTAGTCATCTTGTAAGTTACAAACTGACCACCAAGTGTCAATTCCTGACCACTACCACTTACGAACTTAGTATCGATCAAGTTCATTGTAGCTGCTTTCTGTTTCAATACACGGTCAAATTCACGAATACCCATTTCACCAGTAAGTGCAACGAATTTACGTTCATTAGTACCAAGTACATTATAAGACAGATCAAATAAGAAGTCTTCCAGCAATTCAGCTGTCAACTCAGTATAATAACGTCTGTTAGACGGAGCGATCTGTTCCAAAAGACCAGCAGGCAAATAAACCGGACGACCGTTAGTACCTTTCAGAGAGAAAGTACCATCCTGGTTACGATTAGACTTAGAGTAAACCATCATCTTTTCGCAACGTTTACGCCATTCACGCAATGCTGTCCATTCCTGATAATCAGACCACAAATAAGATTTCTTACCTGTTTTAGGATCCTTCAATGCAATCCACAGAACAGTTGCATAAGCTGTACCAGTAATATCATAGCTCAAACGAGTTGTGAACAGGTAGTTACGCATCTTGAACTGAGTATTGTAGTTCAGGATATCTGCTTCTTCACTATATTCTTCGTAAGCAGAACCCAGACGTGACATTTCACGACCAGCCAACAGATACTTACCAGGAATATAAGAATTAGACTGACCATCTGCAATAAACATAGTATAGCACCACAGGTTACCGTCCTGGATAGGAGCACCAGAAATACGTAACTGATATTCCTTGTCATCAAGTACTACAATAGCACCAGGCTTGTTATTCACACGGATTCGTTAGTTCCGTATCGCTAGTTTTACTAGCTGCTGCATCTTTCAATGCAGAATTGACTATATCACAATCCTTATTTAAAAAGGATTTCCAGTACTTCGGATCACTTGATCCTACACCCTGGTCAGGGGTTAGTCGATGAACCTTCAAGTCTACTTTATCAACACGCAAACCTTTTAATAAACCAGCTTTTATATAAGCTCCTGTGTTTGCGTATTTTTGAATTAATCCGTAAGTATATCCACTTATTCTAAATTGTTTACGTAGTTTACGAAAACCAAAAATAATAAATTGTTCATTATTATAAATGTTTGTAAAAACGTATGCTGTTTGTGGACCTTCTTTTGTTCTTATGGGTGGAGTATCACAAGTCACTTTAAACAAATTGTGTGTTTTTGCATGTTCTATGTTTTCTTCTGCAGTAACCCATTCCAAGTTATTAAGGTAGTTGTTTAATTTATCTCCATCTATATGATTAACTTGTTCTTTGTTATTAGGATTATCAATAAAAGTCATAGCTACTAATCTGTGTACTCTATAATCATACCTTTTGTTGTCCTTAGTAAATATTACATGTAAGTAACCTTTTTTACTCTTACTGGGATTTAAAAATTTATTACTTCTGTATGACCATATTCTACCATCTGTAGTGCATGCGTATAAATTTTCCCACCCTGGGATATCTTTTATTTTGTAGCCTTGCTCGGCTGCTGATTGTCCATTGTTCATATTTTTATCTTTAACTCTATGGTTTAAAAATCTTTAGGATGTTCCAGCAGTTCTCTGGATTATTCGATATACATTACTGTATAAAGCGGCCTCTTAGCGATGCTATGCTAAATAACCGAACCATTTATCTTCTACCCAAATCTGGATAGGTGTGTTACCAATACCTGCCATAATAGTGTCAGCATTAGCGGCAGTAATTTCTGTACCCTGCCATTTAGCAGAGCGAATTGTTACAGCTCTATCGGTATCGATTTCTACGTACCATTCATACGTACTCTGGTCAATGGTCATTACATTACCAAGACCACCCGTAATAGCATCAATAGATGTGCCATAAGCACCATCTTTAGCAGCAAAAACGTAAGATACGATACGTTCTACTTCATAAGGTCTTGATAACATTGCTTCTGAAATCTTATTTTCGTCAATAAGATCTGAAAACCATCTACTTTTACCGATTTGCAAATTATTCAGAATTCCGTTATCCATAAATTAATTTATATTTTTATATATTATTTAAACTACGTGCTGCGATACTCCAGATAGAGTTTGGTGAACTAGTGTGAACTTTCTTTGAGTTTTTTGAACTACCCGTGTTTTTTAAGCTTTGTTTAAGTGTTTTTATAGCAGAGCTAGTTCCAATTTTTTTAGCAGTATCTAGCAAAGTGTCACCCTTCATAGTAAAATAGGCTGACTCAATTAAATTTTTGACGCTCTTAGAATAGTCCTTTTGATATTGAGTAAGACCATCAGCGTCAGCTTTAAAGATGTAATTTAGTAAAGCTTTCTTATCTTTTTCAGGAATAGCTATACCGCGTATATCTTTTAAAGATTTAATGTTGGTGACAACGTCATCTACAAATCTTTGTTGGCGCTCTACTCTCTGTTCATTTTCCTTTTTTTGTTGCGCTAATAGCTGTTCCTTTCTCTCTTCAGCTATATCCTTCATAGCTTCCAATGCGTCTTCAGCTTCGTCTTCAAGGATACCCGCATCTTCGTACTTTTCGATTTTACGAGTAATTTGCTTCTCGTTAAACCCTTTAGCAGCAAGTAATTCTCTTACAATTCTCTTTTGATTTTCTTCAATAGTAGTATCAAAAGTCTCATAATCAATTGCAGGAGCAGCTTTGAAATAATCTTCAAGCTTACCACCATTGCGTACAAATTCATCCAACTGAGCAACTTCTTCACTAGCATACTCTGGTGTAGAATTCTCCTCAATCATCTCTCTAAAATATTCACAGAGCTCTTCTACTGTAGAAGGTTTATCTTCTCCTTCTTCTACTTCAAGACCCATTTCTTCTGCTACAGCATCAAAGAATGCAGTTACTTGAATACCTTCGTTATCCAATTCTTCTCCTTCAGTAGGAGTATCTACTACACTATCTTCTTTCTCTTTAGTATCTACTACTTTATCATCTTTAGCAGGTTCCTCAGTAGGATCTTCTACTACTGGTTCTTCTATTTCTTTTTCTTCCTTTTCTGGAGTCTTAACAGCATCATTTCCAAATACGTCTTTTACAGAAGGAGCCTTATGCTGTCTCTGCAAACGTGCAATCTCTTCATCACTAATCTCTCCCTGTTCTTCACGTAGATTTCCTGTTACTAAAGGATTATTATCTATAGTATTAGATGAAAATACATCTGCTACTGCTTCCCAACCTAATAGTTGATTACTATTGTTATCCATAATTATTATTAATTAGATTTATTATTTTGTTTTTCTCTTAAAAATTCTGCTCCACCTAGACCTATTGTAGGAAGTAACCATTCCATTGGTACTAATCTATTAAGTCTATCTATATATCTCTGTTTGTCAATATACAAATCGTATTGATTTCTAACAGCACCGTTAGCTCTACCACTTCTAAAGTAATCTAGAATCATATTCTCATCTACAGGGTCACTCCATTTACTAATTTTATTAGAATCTTTCAAAGCTCTCTTGAGAGTTAACATATGACTTTTAGATTCTGTAGGATTAAGCAAATATCTCTTATTCCTGGCTGCTGAATGAAACCCAGCATCTCTTAATTCCTTAGTAGTATAAGTGTTATCTGGATCTGCTAAATACCTAAGATAAGGATTTGTAATATAATCTACACCAGGTTCAGCCTCATACTTTATTGAGCCAGCTATACCATCTGCCATATGACCTAACTCATGGTTTGCAGTACCGGGCATATAAGTAGATGGGTCAAGTACTATACTATAATCATCAACATTACTAGATGTAAATCCATCTTGAATGTTTTTCATGTTAGCCTTGCCATATATATTATCACCCATCGAGCCATAAGATACATAATCTTTCCTACCAGTTATTTCTTTATAAGCAATATCGGAATAAGCCTTTTCGTAATTAGTATTATAAGCCTTATCAATCTCTCGTACTAACTTACGAGTATCCTCATCAGGGTATAGTGCTTGATCAACACTTCTTAATATCTCATTACTATACTGATTTTTATTAACTGCTTCACGATACCAAGTATCCTGCAACATGGCTGCTTGTGCTTCTATATCTTTTGGAGGTTTAGCTGGATTGTAGTTTCTCTCTCCAGAAGGAGTACGTTTAGCTTTAATAGGTTTAGTAATAGTGGGTGTGAATGGTTCTGCATATGAAGAAGTAGCATATTCATCAGTACCCTCAATTAATCTTCCTACTATTGAATCAAATTGTGATTTAATATCAAGATAGGTAGTATCAGGATTTTGAGCTTTAATACTGTCGTATATTTGTTTCTTCTCTTTAAAAGATAAATCTGACCATTTCATCATTTAATTCCCATTAGTCTGTTAGCCCATCTTTCTGTATAGAAATGATAATAATCTTCACATTCATGAAATGCACAGTGCAGTAAAGAAGGTAAGCCAACTACTATCAGATATAAGGGACCTAATCGTTTTGATTGTTTTGTGTGTCCCAATTCATGATACAAATGCTTAGGATTATTAACGATAATATACTTACCAAGGGTAATACCACCAGCCATTTGAGGACTGAGCTTACACTTAATACCATTCCCACAAACTTCTTTAGTACATATTTCATGACCTTTATATATTTTATATAAGGCTAGCCCCAGTAGATTCTGGGGCAATTGCCAAATATATAGTAAAACTTCTTTCATATTACTTACCTGTTTTACCAGTTTTACCACCTTTCTTGCTTCCGCCTTTCTTACATGCCATAATTAGTTCCTCCTATTTTTTAGTTTTAGATTTACTCTTTTCCCCTGCCACTTTATTTTTTAAAGCTGTTTTAGCTTTAAGTTTTTCTCTCTCCATCGCAGCTTTATCTTTAAGGATCTGTAACTTCTTAGCTTCCTCAAGTTTCTGCTTTTCTAATGCTATCTTTTCTCTTTCAATAGTAGCTTTAAGCTTCTCAGCTTTATCAGATTGTTCAATCTTCTTAGCTTCTATCTGTTTCTTATTCTCAGCTTCACGAGCCTTATTAGCTTGTTCAATCTGTTTAGACATAATATCAGAGTAAAGACGTTGTTGTTCAATTGCTTGATTACCAATCTCAATAGGATCTGGTATATTATTACCATCTTGATCCATACTCTCAGAACCACGATAAGCATTTAATTGAGCAACAGTAATCTTAGTAGCATTATCCTGATCAATCTTGTATTTCTCAAGATCAAGCTCAGCTTCTTTAAGCATAAGTTCTTGTTCCTTAACTTGATTTTGCATCTGTACAAGTTGCTGCTGTTGCATTGCTTCTTGTTCTTGCATAGCTTGCTGCTGAGAGATTCTTTGATTTTCAAGTTCCTGTAACTTATTCTTTAACATAGATAGATTATCCATCATATACATTTCAGCAGCATCTACAAGACTTGCACCATTCTGCATAGCTGGTTGTATCAATGCTCTTAACTGCTCAATTGCTTGAGATTCTTTAGTAGAATCCGTTACAAAAATATCAAAGTCTTCATATGGAAAATTATCTGATACTGAGACAAATGCTCTAGTAGTGTCATCAAATATATAATTGAGATACTGTTTATCACTATCTTTCCATGCAGCTTTTGCAGCATTTAATAACATTAATAAAGCTTGTTTCTTTACTTGGTTATGCATCCAGAATAAAGGTTCAGTAATATGAGCAGATTGTATTACAGATCTTTCTACATTACCTACTAATTCTGTACTAGAGATAGCACCTTGTCTTTGAGGAGTTACCCCAGACAACTCTGAAGCCATAGCTTCAATCTTATCAAGTAACTGTATATACTGAGCTATGACATTACCCATAGTAAGATCCCAAGTAGAGAATCCATTCCAACTTGAAGGTCTACCACCTTCCCTACCAGGTATATCCCAACCTTCATCATATGGGTTAATAAATGCAACACCTAATGCACTTAAATAATGTAACCATTTTGAAGTATCAATACCTAACCCTTTGGGTATCTGTGTAACATCTACTACAGGTACTTTACCTTTATCTCTAGCCATAGCTAGTTCTAATCGATAAAATGTAGTAATGTATAAATACTGTAATGGTTTCATTATACTAACTAATGATTTTGGTACACTATTAGTATTACTGTAAACTACCCCAGTATACGGTAACCTCTGTGAATTAAGATTGTTACTAGTAATATATTGATACTCTATTGGTTGAATACCAAAGTAAATGTCATCATCTGCTCTATATCCTTCCCATACTTCCACAATCCAATCCCATTCTACTGTTTCGTCTTCAAGCGGTTTATAATATTCATTTACTACAATTTCTTCAGGTAAACCTGTTTCAGGGTTAATAGTTGTTAAGAAACCTATTTTCTTAAAGGATTTCCAACACACATGATAAACTACTACATCTTCAGCATCACCATAAGGGTTGTGATCAGGTAGTTTACTGTAAATTTTAGTATCTATATGGTTCCAGTCATCAACCATATTCTTATCACCTAACCAGTTTTTACCACTCTTACCGTACTGATCGAATTTCTCCAGTAATTTGTTAAGTTGTTTTTCATCCATTTTATCATAAAACTCATCATATACCTGAGTATATGACATAATCATTTTATTACAACACATAGGTGCTTCATGAATGAATTCTATACCATCACAATCATCATACCAGAAACCTTTTGGGTTAACTCTATTTAAACAAGGTTCTCCATTCCTAATGCCTACATAAAGAACTTCTTCCCCAGCAATAAGTGCATCTTTCCATGTCTTTACAAACTCATGGTCTATATTCAAAGAGTTCTTCAAGTAGTTTAAACTGTGATAAGCAGTTAATTCAGCAACATCCTTATAATCCTTAGTAAGGTATTCTTGTATTTGTTCTGGAGTCTGTATTTCCCCAGATTGTAAGGCTTCTTCATATCTTGCTTGTCCTTCAGGGCTCATCTTAGCCATGATTGCTGCTTGTACATAATCTAAAAGCATTTGCTTAGCTTTTTCTTGCATTTCACTTGCAGCAGCATCGCTAGTACGGCATACCTTAAAATTGAAAGGCCGTTTAGTTTCTTCACCAATAAGTAAATCAATCTTAGGTCTGATAATGTTATAATCCTGTGCCATTGCTGGGAAACCATCATCTTGGTTAAAAGGGTTAGTAACATACTTCAAATCCTTTTCACTATAGACACTATTATATAGATCATAATAAGTCTGCATTTCTTCTTCTGAAGGTACTGTATCAGAATTAGTTATTTGTGATTGACCTATAATGTAATCCACACAACATTCCCGCCATTCGTCAGTCTTCTTGTTATAAGGTATTTTCTGTATAGGAAAGCTATTTACTGTGCGTTCCATATTTAAAATGAAAATGTTAATATATTTGAATCAAATAATTTATTTGTAGAATCAGAAGTGTCTTGTTCAAACCATTTATCTGTAAATATAGGTAAATCAAACAATCTTTGGTTCCTCTCTACTTCTTGTTTTTGCTTTACTTGAGACGTATACAATTGTTCCCTGTATATCATTAACTGAATCATTGCCATTACCCTATCGAAGTTACCTTTATCATTATACATTATTAATTCCTGTAGTAATGGTTCTGATAGTATAGACTCAAGTCTCATATGACCAGGTTCTGTTTCTTCCTCTAGCCATTCCTTAATCTTACCCTCACCCCAAAGTTTTATCTCTTTATTCATATGACAACCTTTACGTCTATTTACTTTGGAGTCTCTTACGATATCTTTGATAATATCTGGTTGATCAGCTAATAGGTAATCACAGTGCTTATTATTAAAGTAAGCGAATATACCAGTGTTTTGGTTTTCTACCATAGCCCTAGCATTATAATACATTAATAGTTTACGTACATTATCGTAGAATTCTTCTGCTGTTTTTGGTCTACCAGTATATTCTGCTACCAATATGTCACTATAAGATTCAAAGTTCTGTATACGCTTGTATATAAATATAGAACCTAATGAGTTAGTACCGGATTGATCTTGATCATATGGGTCTAAACCTGCTATATATAAGCCTATGGGAGGATCTGGACAAGGATGTTCCCATATTACTATAGAACCAGTAGGATCTGCCATCTTTGGTAGAGGATACTCTGTAATGTCCCCTGTCTTTTTAATTACCCATTTAGGTACACCCTGTTCCCATACTAACTCACCAACCTGTTTATGATTCTGTAACTTACGATTAGTTCTTATCCTAGCTAATTGCTTCTGTAATTCTCGTTTAGGGAATATATTACCAGATAATTCAGTAAAAGCTTCAGCAGGTGTTTCTGCATGTTCTGCAGTATATCTATCTACTTGTTGAGAGTCTTTAGCACTCTTTAATTCTTTAGCTCTTAGGTTGAGTATGTATGCCCTAGCTTTATCATGGAGGGTATTACCATCCTCATCCATATATATACGATTACCATTTGAATCGCGTACGTCTAGATTAGTGTGTTGTGGTACAAAAAAACCACACTTCTTACCACCAACTGCACCTTCATCCCATATGTTATCAAAACCAATACAGTTGAATGCTTCAGGATCATAGAAGGCTTCCCTTAAACCTGCTACGTTGTCACCCTCATCACCACCTGTACCAAACAAAAGCATTAGACCAAAGGCAACACCATCTTGTTCTACTGATGGTCTAGCAATTTCCCATGCAGCTTTTAATTCTTTGAATGAACCACCTTCTTCCCACACAATTAATTTAGCAGCTTTACCACGAACAGCATTAGGATTATCTTTAACAGATACACCCATTATTTCAGATTTGTAACCCATTTCTACTTTGTTACCAAATTCATCAGTAACAAGCATAGATGCTCTTTTACGCATGGCTGTATTAGCTACTTGCCTTTTCTTACCCCATGCGGTATTAGCATCAATAAAATCCATATAATCCCAAGCTTTGGTTAAGTTACCATCTTCAGTAAGATATTGCTTGTTTGATGCATATACATAAGACTTTGAATTAGGGATAAGAAAGAAGTTACGACACAACATAGAAGCAGTCTTGTACGAATTATGTGTAGGAATATAATCCCGAGTAAGGTACATATGCCTGTCGTCTTCTAGCAATACGCATTTACACTGTTCTTGATATTCTAATTTGTTTATCTCTACAATTGCTATACGATTCCAAGTCTCTTTATCTGGCTTTACTCTACATACTTTCCGACTAAGTTTAAATAGGTTTTTATTGCTTCTTATATATAGTCTATAAAGTAACTTACATCCATCTTTTTTATAGGTATTTATCTCGCATCGAACTCCTAAACTACGTAATACTAATGCTAAATCCTCAACTAACTGCTTAGACGTATTTGCAAACATCATAGATCCATCTAAACTAATAGTTCCATCTGTATCCATTAACCCTCTTACAAGTTCATAACGTTGTTCAATAGAACTATACACGTACTCTGTTGGTATAAACTTATCTGCACAGTTACAATTTAGACCCAGTTCAGTTATATATCTAGCTAATGGATTTACACCAAATCTGCCATTTTCAAATTTATTACAGATTTCTTTATCAAATCTTCGCTTATATACAATACGGTAGTTATAACAAGAAGGGTCTCTTTTTAATTCATAATCACTGCCAAGTAATCTTTGAAATTCATCAACTATTTCTTGATCTGTTGTTGAAATTTTAATAGATTTACCTTTCTTGTTCATTGTACCATCCCCAAGTAAGCAACCAAGTATATAAGGGTGAATTAATAATTCTTTTTCTGCATATGGTACTTCTTCTATTGGCTCAAGATAGTATTTATATACCCTATATTTACCTTGTACGTTATAGATACCTTTTTGTAGTATATCCCAAGTAGTCATAACAGAATAACCATCACCGTTATCACCTTTTGTACCACGTTTGTATACTCGCCATAAATGATGTTTGCCACACCTAACTTTTCTACCGTCATGCAATACTACTTCATATAAATCCTTATACCCCTGTTCAAATACTTCTTTGATCTTTGTACTAGTACCATATGGAGTCATTACTTCATCTCCTACTTTTAGTGAACCCATAGTAGTAAAACCATTTGGTGTTGCTACTAATTCAGAGTATGGTTGCTCATAACCCTTACGTCTTGCTTTTGTGAGTACCATATGTTTACCTTGATTCTCTGCTTCCTCTACAGCTTGAAAGAAGTAATAGTCATAATCATAGAAATCAGGGAATGCAGCTTGTCTAATCTTCTTAGTTTCACCATTAACCGTAGTATAAACAAGTCTTTGAATAGGACAATAGTTTAAATAGAAATAGTTATACCCAGTAATGTAATCACCATCCTCTGCAGTATAACCATTAACACATCTATCTACTTCTTGGTCCCAGAAATTGTAATATTCAGTAGTAGCTTTCGGGTAAGCACAATAAGACCCCGACGCTAAATAAGTCAACGCCGGGGTTCTAAACTTGTCACTATTCTTGATTTTCTTACTGAAATCAATCATATTATTAATGATTAAACAATTTCTTTATACTTCTCCAAATTCTTTTATAGAAAGGCATTGTAGCTTGTTTCAATTTTTCTACTGCTGCCTTTTCTGCAGCTTCTTGCTCCATTATAGCAACTTCTATATCTTTAAGGACTTCATAGTCATATGCCGGTCCCATATTAACAATCGTATCATACTGATTGTATTTAACTTTAACTGATTTTGCCTTACTAGTAGTCTTAGTAGCTTTCTTTTCCTTAGTCATAGTTATTATATTTTGTGCGTTTAACGCGTAGTTAGTTTATTTTGTTTCAAAATGTATTACTTACCGTACAGCTTGTCTATTTGATAGTTCATATGGATTAACTTCTGCACCACCACGAATCCTATTATTAGCTAATTCTTCTGATCTTACTGCGGATTCTAATGCATCTAAAGATTTAATAGTATTACCAAGTTTTTCCATACCTGCTAGGATTAATTGAACCTTTTTATCATCAAGTTCATCTTGTAGTGACTCTGCATAATATCTAGATACACTATCTAATTTTAACCTAGCATTCTTAAGTAAGCCTAAGATAAGAGTTTCATTGAAGTTAATATAAGCTTGTTCTGCTTCTATTACCTCTACTGGTAATTTATAATTAGCATCATCAAAAAGCTCTTTCTTAAGTCTTGGTTCTATATCTTCAGGAGACATACTTTTTACATAAGGACTATCATACTTATTCTTTAGTACAATGTAAGTAATGTATTTAGTAGCCATTTCTTTATCTGCCTTATCGGCATCCCACACCTTTTTAAAGGCTGGGATACCTAGGGCATCATTGTGTATAACTACTTTACCTGCCAAAATATCAAATAGTTTCATTA
>ENA-UOJO01000652-UOJO01000652.1-human-gut-metagenome-genome-assembly--contig:-P57-NODE-652-length-50876-cov-10.711989_pt1 | contig 50876 bp, 38 predicted proteins | sample MGYA00242351_ERZ723898 | MGnify/ENA metagenome assembly ERZ723898 | reverse complement strand
AATGGCGTGTAGGACAGGCTGCCCGCAACGGAAAAGTGAAAAGTGTAGCCTCTCCATTCCCGGAAATCACAGGGAGCTACACTTATTATCAAGATCTAAACCCGGAATCATATGTCGTAGAGTCGCCAGATGCTCTTGAACCGGCTGCACAAGGTGCATTCACTATACTGAGATATTCGGAAAACAATCTGAGTGCCGGCATAGCTTATAAAGGGAATTATAAAACCTGCGTACTGGGATTCCCATTCGAAGCGATACGTACAGTCACAGAAAGAGAACTATTGATGAAAGCCATATTGACTTTCTTCGAACACTAAAACAGAAGATTCTTAACCTCCTTTTTATAAGGAGGTTACCCACAGGATCTAAAGTTATATAAACAGTAAAGTTATAACAAATAAAATCATCATCTATGAATAGAAGACTTTCTATATTCGTAATCATTTTGTTTTTCCTGTTACCTGTTGCCGCACGGGCACAGGTAACAGGTTCTTTCCGCTTCGCACAGTTGACAGACATACATCTCAATCCCAACAATCCGAAGCCGACAGAAGACTTGAAACGTTCCGTCGAACAAATTAACGCCACACCGGGAGTAGACTTTGTATTAGTCACCGGAGACCTTACCGAAGAGGGTGATCGCACGACCATGTTAGTTGTAAAATCCATCCTGGACCAACTGAAAGTGAAATATTACGTTATACCGGGCAACCACGAAACAAAGTGGAGTGATTCAGGTTGCACTGCTTTCAGCGAAATATTCGGGGGAGAACGCTTTAAATTCGAACACAAAGGATTCTTGTTTTTAGGGTTTAATTCAGGACCACTGATGCGTATGGCCTACGGGCATGTAGTACCGCAAGACATCACATGGATGAAACAAGAAATGGATAAAGTTGGAAAAGATAAGCCTGTAATCCTGGTCACCCATTATCCTATGCAGGATGGGGATGTGGACAATTGGTATGATGTTACCGATGCCGTACGTCCATACAATATCCGCACTTTTATCGGAGGACACTATCATCGTAATCGCTTCCTCTCATACGACGGTATACCAGGTATTCTTACCCGCTCAAACCTACGTGACAAAAACGGTTCAAGCGGCTATAGCATTTTTGATATCACTCCGGACTCTATCATTACTTACGAGCAACGCATAGATGAACCAATGAAACGCTGGACTGCCCTATCACTCACCAAATCTTATTATAACCGTACCGGAAAGGCAGTGAAATATCCCAGTTTTTCGGTGAATAAAGAGTATCCACAAGTAAAAATAGGCTGGCAGGTGCAGACCGGTGTCGGCATCTATTGTTCACCTGCCCTCTGGAAAGGCAGAGTTTATGTAGGTGATGACTTGGGTTTCCTAACTTGCTACACCCTGAAGGAAGGACGTAAATTATGGAGTTTCCAATCAGGGAAACGCATTGTGGGCACACCTGCCGCAACCGACGGGATTGTGGTTTTTGGCTCCGCTGACCACAACATCTACGGATTGGATGCTGTAACCGGTAAAGAACGCTGGAGGGTTACGGTTGCCCAACCGGTATTGGGAGCGGTAACTATTGAAAAAGGTATCGCTTACATAGGTGGCAGTGATTCCACTTTTCGCGCCATTCGTATCAAAAATGGTAAAGTAGTATGGACTTATACCGGTATCAAAGGTTACATCGAAACAAAACCTCTGGTAGAAGGTGACAAGGTCATATTCGGTGCATGGGACAATACTCTCTATGCTCTCAATAAATCCAACGGCAAGGAACTCTGGAAGTGGACCGGCGGACTGACCCGTATGCACTTCTCCCCTGCTGCCGTATGGCCTGTAGCAGCACATGGAAAAGTATTCATCACCGACCCACAACGTGCCATGACCGCTATCAGCCTAAAAACAGGAAAAACAGTTTGGCGTACCTTCCAGTCAATGGTTCGAGAAACAATCGGTCTATCCGCAAACAAAAATCAGATTTATAGCAAAACGATGAATGACAGTGTCGTATGCTATTCCACCATCAGCGACACTCCGAAAGAGATCTGGGCATCTAATGTAGGCTTTGGCTACGAACATGCTCCATCCATGCAGATGGAAAAAGACGGTATAGTATTCAGTAGTACCAAAGAAGGACTTATCTTTGCATTGGATGCAAGTACCGGACAAGTATTGTGGAAACATAAGATCGGCAATTCACTGATTAACACCGTACTCCCCATCAGCCGCCATCAAGTACTGTTTACAGCCACCAGTGGTGAAACAGGCTTACTTGAGTGGAAAGAATAAAACAAATCAAAACATAAGCATATATGAAATCAACAATCAATTGCTTCATCCCTTACGCGGGAGCAGCACAAGCAGAAAGAACAGTTCAAGGATTACAAGCAACAGGTTTGGTAAAAAAAATCTACCTTCTTGTCACCTCACCCAGCTTCGATCCACTACCAGGATGCGAACTACTTTATGTAGACAAGCTTACCAACAGCGCCTCCATGTACGCCATTGCTACCTATTCGGATGCAAGCTACACATTACTTTATACCAAATATACATCACTTGAACTGGGACTATTTGCCCTTGAACGGATGATTCACATTGCCGAAGATTCGGCTGCCGGCATGGTATACGCCGACCATTATCAAGTGACAGAAGGTAAACAGAGTAATGCCCCGGTCATCGATTACCAGTTCGGAAGTCTCCGTGACGATTTCAACTTCGGTTCTGTCCTCCTTTTCAAAGCCTCAGCCTTGAAAGAAGCCGCCAAACGAATGAAATCCGACTATGACTTTGCCGGATTCTACGATCTGCGCCTTAAACTTTCACAGAAATATCCATTAGTACATATCAATGAATACCTTTATTCGGAAGTAGAAAACGACACCCGAAAAAGTGGTGAAAAAATATTCGACTATGTAGATCCTAAAAATCGTGACCGACAGATTGAGATGGAAGAGGCATGTACCGAACATCTGCAAGAGATAGGCGGTTATCTGAAGCCTGAATTCCAGAAAATAGAATTCAACACCGGCAACTTCCCATACGAAGCTTCTGTGATTATTCCGGTACGCAACCGTATTCGTACCATACGCGATGCCATCCGTTCTGTACTCAGCCAGAAAGCAGATTTCAAATTCAACCTGATCATTATCGACAATCACTCTACCGACGGTACCACCGAAGCCATTGATGAATTTAAAGACGATGAACGCCTGATCCACTTGATTCCCGAACGTAATGATTTGGGTATAGGCGGTTGCTGGAATCTGGGAGTTCACCATCCTCTTTGCGGTAAATTTGCTGTCCAACTTGACAGTGACGACGTATATGCCCACGACGGTACTTTGCAGGTCATGGTCAATGCATTTTACGAACAAAACTGTGCTATGGTAGTAGGCACCTATATGATGACAGATTTTGATATGAACATGATCGCTCCGGGCATTATTGATCACAAAGAATGGACACCAGAAAACGGGCGTAACAATGCACTACGCATCAACGGGTTAGGTGCTCCTCGTGCATTCTACACACCAATACTCCGTGAATTGAAGGTACCCAATACCAGCTATGGCGAAGATTACGCATTAGGACTGAATTTCTCACGCCAGTATCAGATCGGACGCGTATACGAAGTCGTTTATCTATGCCGCCGTTGGGATGATAACTCGGATGCCTCTCTCGACATCGTAAAGATGAATGCTCACAACCTTTACAAGGACCGCATACGCACTTGGGAATTACAGGCACGAATTGCATTAAATAAGAAACAAAGATGAACAAAGAAATAGAAACTCTACTGAGCGAACAGCTCTCCTCTTGGGAGACGGCACAAAACAATTACGCTGCCCTGAAACGGGTACGAATAAAAGATGTGAAAGTGAACGGTTGCCTGTACAGAATACAGTTCAACCCGGCACGTATTGTTTCTTCTGCTGCCAAAGTAGATAGTAAATCGATTCAAGAGCGTAAATGCTTCTTGTGTCCGGCCAATCTTCCACCGATGCAAAAAGGCATTCCTTTCGGAGAACACTACCAGATATTGGTCAACCCATTTCCTATCTTTCCCAAGCACTTGACAGTTCCCGAGCTACAACATGTTGAACAGCGTATCTTACATCGCTTTAGTGATATGCTCGACCTGGCTACTTATGCCGAAGATTATATAATCTTCTACAATGGTCCCCAATGTGGTGCATCGGCTCCCGACCATCTGCATTTTCAAGCAGGTAATAAAGGTTTTCTACCTATCGAACAAGAGTGGAAAGAGAAAAGAGGAGAGAAAGTAATCACCTGTAAAGATGCTACTCTTTGGGCACTAAACGATTACCCCCGTGCAACTCTGGTAATTGAGGCGGGAAGTAAAGAAACAGCTATCATGTTGTTCAATACCGTATACCAGGCCATGCCCTCAACATCGGGTGAAGATGAGCCTATGATGAATGTATTGGTATGGAAAGAACAGAAAAATTGGATTGTCTGCATCTTTCCCCGCAACAAACACCGTCCCTCCTGCTACACAGCCGAAGGGGATACCAATATCCTGATCAGCCCTGCATCAGTAGACATGGGGGGAGTGTTCATCACTCCACAAGAAAAGGATTTTGAAAAAATTACAGCAAATGATATTGCCGACATTCTCGGTGAAGTATGCCTGAGACCGGCAGCCTTCCGCATATTGATAGAACGCATAAAACAACAATTATGAAAGAACCCAAAGTACAGGTCGGCATTTTATTCGAACCTCAAATCAAATTCATACTGCTGACCCCCTATCATATCAACGGGGAAGAGGTCAGCGGCAAACAGGTTGTGACCTATGATAACGGACACATCCTCTGGCAAGGGCATTCATATGACGAACTGCTGTTTGAGCCCCTACACGAAAAAAGCGATGCTTTTGAACTGCAGGATGTCACCATCGGTATCAATTTTCATTGGGAACGAAAGGAAAACCAGCGTTTTATCGGAGCACTGAAAATTATTGTAGAAAATAAAAAGTTAACGGGAATCAACGTAATTCATGTGGAAGATTACCTGACCAGTGTGATCTCTTCTGAAATGAGTGCAACGGCAAGTCTGGAATTACTGAAAGCACATGCTGTGATTTCAAGAAGCTGGTTATTAGCGGGGCTTTCCCTACCCTATTCCAAAGATAGAGAAAAAAGTAATACCACTCCCGAGAAAGTGCCCTACTCTACATCTTCTTTTCCACCCCTTGCACAAGAGGCCGAAAATAAAATTCTAATCCGCTGGTATGAACGTGACGCACATACTCACTTCGATGTCTGTGCCGACGATCATTGCCAACGTTACCAAGGTATTACCCGTGCCTCAACCGACATGGTGAGGCAAGCCATCTCTGCCACCCGAGGAGAGGTACTTATGTCGGAAGGAACTATTTGTGATGCGCGCTTCTCCAAATGTTGCGGTGGTGCTTTTGAAGAGTTTCAGTATTGTTGGGAAAATATCAGACATCCATACCTATCCAAACAAAGAGATAGCAAAAAAGCAACCGATCTACCCGATCTGTGTAAAGAAGCCGAAGCCGAGCGATGGATACGTACTTCTCCCGAAGCCTTCTGTAATACAAAAGACAAGAAAGTACTGTCTCAGGTACTGAATAACTATGATCAGGAAACTACCGACTTTTATCGTTGGAAAGTAGAATATGAACAGGAAGAACTGTCCAAACTGATTCTGAAACGCTCAGGAATTGACTACGGACAAATTCTCGACTTGGTACCAGTGGAACGGGGAACTTCCGGACGACTTGTCAGACTCAAAATAATAGGTACTAAACGGACCATGATCATTGGCAAAGAACTGGAAATACGTCGTACCCTCTCCCCATCACACCTCTATAGTTCTGCTTTCATCATTGATAAAGTAAACGTCACAAACGGAATACCGGATCGCTTTATCCTTACCGGGGCCGGATGGGGACACGGAGTAGGACTCTGTCAGATAGGAGCAGCCGTCATGGGCGAGCAAGGTTATACATACGACACCATCTTGCTGCATTATTACATCGGGGCAACGATAGATAAACTTTATTAAACACACACCATTATCATGAAAAACAAAAATATATCACCGTGGGCATGGATTCCGACTCTTTACTTTGCACAAGGATTACCTTATGTAGCCGTAATGACTATCTCGGTAATTATGTACAAAAATCTGGGTATCTCCAACACAGATATCGCTCTTTATACCTCTTGGCTCTATTTACCATGGGTTATCAAACCTTTCTGGAGTCCATTTGTCGACTTATTAAAAACCAAACGTTGGTGGATAGTCAGCATGCAGCTATTGGTAGGTGCCGGATTGGCAGGAATCGCTTTCACCATACCGATGTCAAACTTCTTCCAAACGACCCTTGCCATTTTTTGGCTAGTGGCATTCAGCTCGGCTACACATGATATTGCTGCAGACGGATTCTACATGTTGGCACTCAACGTACAGGACCAGGCACTTTATGTGGGTATCCGCAGCACTTTCTACCGCATTGCCACAATTGCCGGCCAAGGCTTGCTGGTGATGCTTGCAGGTGGACTTGAAATATGGACAGGCAGCATTAAGTATGGATGGAGTATCACGTTCTTTATTCTGGCAGGACTCTTCCTCGCTTTCTGTCTCTATCATAAATGTATATTGCCAAAGCCCGACAGCGATAAAGCAGTAGTAGGTGAAAATAGTGCCAGTGCTATTTTCAGTGGATTCATAGAAACCTTCGCTTCCTTCTTCCGCAAAAAACAAGCAGGAGTTGCTATCCTTTTCATGCTATTCTACCGTTTTCCGGAAGCACAATTAGTGAAACTTATCAACCCATTCCTACTTGATCCCATTGACAAAGGCGGACTGGGGTTGACAACAGCTGAAGTCGGATTGGTTTACGGTACTATCGGTATCATCGGGCTGACCTTGGGAGGCATTATCGGAGGTATCTGTGCAGCAAAAGGAGGACTTCAAAAGTGGCTTTGGCCAATGGCATGGAGCCTTTCATTGACTTGTCTCACCTTTGTATATCTAGGCTACTTCCAACCACAAAATTTTGTGATAATCAACCTATGTGTATTTATCGAGCAGTTCGGTTATGGCTTCGGGTTCACAGCCTACATGCTTTACCTCATTTACTACTCCGATGGTGAACATAAGACAGCACACTATGCGATCTGCACCGCTTTTATGGCATTGGGTATGATGCTGCCGGGTATGGCTGCCGGTTGGTTGCAGGAACTGATCGGATACGAAAACTTCTTTATCTGGGTAATGGTTTGTTGTACCGCGACAATAGCCGTATGCGCCTTTATTAAGATAGATCCCAACTATGGCAAGAAAGCAGAGGGTATTCCCCAAAAAACAAAATAAACCCATTTCTATTTACCGGATATTTAAAACATACTGAGAATATGACATATAGAAGAAGTATATTAAAGTTATTACTCACTTTTTTCGTCTTTATGACCTCCACGCTCCTCTCACGAGGGGCCGAACCGGGAGCAAGACCTCCGAGAATCCGTATAAAAACCGGAATTGAGGTCCTGAAAGAGCAAAACTTCAAATGCCTTGAAGGAAAGCGCGTAGGATTAATTACCAATCCGACCGGCGTTGACAATCATTTAATATCCACCATTGACATTCTGCACGAAGCACCCAATGTCAACTTGGTAGCCCTTTATGGCCCCGAACATGGTGTACGGGGTGATGTACACGCCGGTGATAAAGTAGATAACGCCAACGATTCCAGTACCGGATTGCCTGTTTATTCACTTTACGGCAAGACACGCAAGCCGACTCCCGAAATGCTAAAAGACATCGATGTGCTGGTATACGACATACAAGATATTGGTTGCCGTTCATTCACCTATATCAGTACGATGGGAGTAGCGATGGAAGCTGCCGCCGAAAATAACAAAGAATTTATCGTTCTCGATCGTCCCAATCCTATAGGCGGATTAAAAATTGAAGGAAATGTGGTAGAAGATGGATATATATCTTTTGTCAGCCAATTTAAAATTCCGTACCTTTACGGGCTTACTTGTGGCGAGTTGGCTCTGATGCTCAATGGCGAACAGATGTTGAGTAAACCATGCAACTTGCACGTTGTGAAAATGAAAGGCTGGAAGCGCAAGATGGACTACGTTCAGACAGGGCTGCAATGGATTCCTTCGTCTCCCCATATCCCGCATCCGCATTCCGCTTTCTTTTATCCGGTATCCGGGATACTCGGTGAACTAGGTTATATGTCAATTGGTGTAGGATACACCATTCCGTTCCAGATGTTTGCTGCCCCTTGGGTGGAAGCAGAGAAACTGGCAGATAACCTCAATCGCCTGCACCTGCCGGGAGTAATATTCCGGCCGATGCATCTCAAGCCTTTCTACTCAGTAGGTAAAGAAGAGCATCTGCAAGGAGTACAAGTGCATATTGTAGATTTTAACAAAGCCTCACTAAGCGAGATACAGTTTTACGTGATGCAGGAAGTAACCGCCCTCTATCCGGATCGTGCCGTATTCGACCATGCCGATAAAGAGCGCTTCCATATGTTCGATTTCGTCAGTGGCTCTAAAGAGATACGCGAGCGCTTCAGTCAACGCAACCGTTGGGAAGATGTCCGCGATTACTGGTACAAAGATGTCGACGACTTTCGACGGCTATCGCAAAAGTACTATTTATATAAATAAAAAATTGGGCTGAGTGCCAAACAAACAGAGAAACAATGAAAATGGAAAGAAACTACAGTGCGTTCTTGCAAGATATCGGACGATTTATCCCGCGAGACAGATTATTTACTGACGAACTCCATCGTTTGGCGTGGGGGACAGATGCCGGTTTCTATCGACTGATTCCTCAAATCGTAATTCATTCAATCAATGATGACGAAGTAATAGAAATCATCTATCTAGCCGACCGGTACAATATACCGGTTACTTTCCGTGCAGCAGGAACCAGCCTTTCGGGCCAAGCCATTAGTGACTCTGTTCTGATTATAGCCGGAAAAGGTTGGGAAAACTACGAGCTTTCACCCGACCACGAAAAAATCTATCTGGAGCCCGGCATTGTCGGACAGCGAGTAAACGAGATTTTAGCACCTTACGGACGTAAATTTGCCCCGGACCCGGCTTCTATAAAAAGTGCCATGGTGGGTGGAATCGTGATGAACAATGCTTCGGGTATGAACTGTGGAACACATGCCAACAGTGATAAAATGTTGCTATCTGTACATATCATATTTCCTGACGGATATTATCTCAATACAGATAGTCAGGAGTCACGTGAGAATTTTAAAGAAGATTATCCCGAATTCCTCCAGCGCATCTGCGAACTCCGCGACCAGATACGCAGTAACGAGAAGCTTAGCGCACGCATCCGCCACAAATATTCAATCAAGAACGTAACAGGCCTGAATATTCTCCCGTTCCTCGTATACGACGATCCTTTCGACATTATCGCTCACCTGATGGTAGGTTCAGAAGGTACACTGGCTTTCCTTGCCGGTGTAACCATGAAAACAGAGTATGACTATCCGTATAAAGCCAGTGCCATGCTCTACTTCAGCGATATCAAAGAGGCATGCCGTGCAGTGGTAGCTATGAAAAGACTCGTCAACGCAAATGGAGAATGGATTGTAAAAGGTGCGGAATTACTCGACTGGAAATCCTTGGCTTCAGTCAATGATCCGACAGGAGAAGGGTTGACCGCTGTCCTGACCGAGACCAAAGCATGTACACAGGAAGAACTCAATCAGAATATCGCCATCATCGAGGAGGCATTAAAAGCATTCGATACATATATTCCGGTCCATTTTACGGATCAACCCGAAGAATATTCAAAATACTGGGCAATTCGGGCAGGTATTTTCCCATCTGTAGGTGGAACACGCCCTTCGGGAACGACTTGCCTGATCGAGGACGTTGCTTTTCATATCGAGGATCTTCCTGAAGCAACCGCCGAACTGCAACAGCTCATCGCCCGCCACGGATACGATGATGCCTGCATTTACGGTCATGCCTTGGAAGGCAATTACCATTTTATCATCAATCAGTCATTCAGCAATGAGGCTGAGGTAAAACGGTACGAAGCCCTGATGAATGATGTAATAGATTTGGTAGTAGGCAAATATGATGGTTCACTAAAAGCCGAACACGGCACAGGAAGAAATATGGCTCCATTTGTAGAATACGAATGGGGAGAAGAGGCCTACGCAATAATGAAAGAAGTAAAACAACTCTTCGACCCCAAAGGATTATTTAATCCGGGAGTTATCTTTAATGATGATCCTCAATGCCATATCAAGCACTTCAAACCCCTCTCTCCATTGACAATAGGACAAGATACCCAAGTAACCCGACAGATAGACCGGTGCATCGAATGTGGGTTCTGTGAAGTAAACTGCCTGTCATGCGGATTTACACTCTCCTCACGACAGCGTATCGTTATTCAAAGAGAGATCTCACGCTTGAAGAAAAGCGGTGAGAATCCCCAATTACTGGAAACGTTATCTGAGCTATACCGGTATTCTGGTAACTGGACTTGTGCCGGCGACGGTTTATGTGCTATGTCTTGTCCGATGGGTATCAATACCGGTGACCTGACCCACATCCTGCGTCAGGCTGAGTTTCCTCCCGGAAGTACCGGTTACAGAGCCGGTAAGTTTGCTGCCAATCATTTTGCAGGAATCAAAAGTACTTTGCGCCCAGTATTATCACTTGCCAATGCGGCACATAGTTTACTGGGTACATCAACAATGACCTCCATTACCCGGAAAATGCACAGTGCGTGGGGACTCCCACAATGGACACCAGCCATGCCCAAAAGCTATAAAATACGGAAAAGCGATCAGACTCCGGCAATGAATAACAAGGTAGTCTACTTTCCCAGTTGCATCAATCAAACGATGGGGCTGGCAAAAGATTCTCCTGTAGATCAACCTTTGGTAAAACAAATGCTCTCCCTGCTTCAAAAAGCCGGATACGAGGTCATCTTCCCTCCTAAAATGGAAAAACTCTGTTGCGGAACCATTTGGGAAAGCAAAGGTATGCTGGATATCGCCGACAGTAAATCGACCGAACTGGAAGCCTCTTTATGGGAAGCCAGCGAACAGGGACGTTATCCGGTGCTTTGTGACCAAAGTCCTTGCTTACACCGCATGCGTGCCACTATCCAAAAGATAAAGTTATATGAACCGGCAGAATTCATTTATACTTTCTTGCGAGACAAACTGGAATTTACCCCAACCGACCGACCGATTGCCATACACATCACATGTTCCATGCGCAAAATGGGATTGGCGAATATACTGATCTCACTCGCAAAGCTTTGCTCAACCCAAGTATTCATTCCGGAAGAGGTCGGTTGTTGTGGTTTTGCCGGAGACAAAGGATTCACGCAGCCGGAACTCAACACTTATGCTTTACGCAAGCTGCGTCCGCAATTGACGAAAGCCGGTATCGGTATCGGTTACTCAAATAGTCGTACCTGTGAAATCGGTCTCGCCACCAATACCGGTATCCCCTATGTATCGATTGCATATCTGGTCGATCAGTGTACCCGGCCTATAAAACAAGAAAATAACTTAACACTTAAATAAAAAACACAATGAATCAAACAGTCAACAAACGCCTACTCGCTCTTGATGTATTGCGAGGCATCACTATCGCAGGTATGATTATGGTCAACAACCCCGGCAGCTGGAGTTATGTATATGCTCCCCTTGGGCATGCGGCATGGATCGGCTTAACCCCGACCGATCTGGTATTTCCTTTCTTTATGTTTATCATGGGTATCTCTACCTACATCTCATTAAGAAAGTATAACTTTGAGTTCAGCCACTCGGCCGCTTTGAAAATCCTTAAAAGAACCATCGTAATCTTTGCCATTGGTTTGGGAATCGCATGGTTCTCCATGTTTTGCCGTACCTGGAATTCACTCTCCAGTGAAGATATTTCATTCTTCTCCCGTCTGTATGAGTCGATCTGGACTTTCGGCCACATCCGCATTCTGGGTGTCATGCAGCGATTGGCGCTTTGCTACGGTGCAACAGCCATCATCGCTTTAATTATGAAGCACAAATATATCCCCTATCTGATTGCCATCCTGTTGATCGGCTATTTCATCATCCTGATCAACGGAAACGGATTCGAATACAACAGCAGTAACATCCTATCAATAGTAGACCGTACCGTATTGGGTGAAGCACATATGTACAAGGATAATGGCATTGATCCGGAAGGTCTGTTAAGTACCATCCCTTCTATCGCACACGTACTGATAGGTTTCTGTGTGGGTAAACTCCTGATGGAAGTAAAAGATATCCATGAAAAGATAGAGCGTCTGTTCCTCATTGGCACTATTCTCACTTTCGCCGGATTCCTGCTTAGCTACGGTTGTCCCATCAGCAAGAAGATATGGTCACCTACTTTCGCTATCGTCACCTGTGGGTTGGCATCCAGTTTCCTGGCATTACTTGTATGGATCATCGATGTGAGAGGCTATACACGCTGGAGCCGTTTCTTCGAATCATTCGGTGTCAACCCCTTATTTATTTATGTGATGGGAGCCGTTCTCTCCATTCTCCTGGGCAGCATACTGATACCTTATGACGGAGGTAGCATCAGCCTACACGGATTCGTGTACAACGCAATTCTTCAACCCGTGCTTGGAGACTATCCCGGTTCTCTGGCATTCGCAATCTTGTTCGTAGGGCTGAACTGGTGTATCGGATATATTTTGTATAAGAAAAAAATATATATAAAAATATGATATTAATAGCAGACAGTGGTTCTACCAAGACCGATTGGTGTGTGGTAGAACATGGACAGTTGATCCAACAGATTTTTACGAAAGGTACCAATCCTTTCTTTCAGTCTGAAGAAGAAATCAGTAATGAAATAGCAACTGCACTGATTCCTCAGTTAAAGACAAACAAGTTCGAGACTGTTCATTTTTACGGAGCCGGTTGTGCTTTCCCCGACAAAATAGAGACAATGCGCAAAGCCATAGCCTCGCATCTGCAAGTTAGTGGAGAAATCGAGGTTAGTACGGATATGCTCGCTGCTGCCAGAAGTTTGTGCGGTCATCAACCGGGTATTGCCTGCATTATGGGTACAGGATCGAATTCATGTTATTACGATGGTAAAAACATTGTCACCAATGTATCTCCTTTAGGATTTATACTGGGTGATGAAGGCAGTGGTGCGGTATTGGGCAAACTGCTGGTAGGCGACATCCTTAAAAACCAGATGACTCCGGGACTTAAAGAAAAATTTCTGGAACAGTTCAATCTGACCCCCGCCGAAATCATCGACCGGGTGTATCGTAAACCATTCCCTAACCGTTTCCTTGCAAGTTTCTCCCCATTTTTAGTTCAACACCTTGACGAACCGGTCATACGTGAATTGGTCCTTAACAGCTTCAAGAAATTCCTGAAGCGCAACGTGATGCAATACGATTACCAGCACGCCCCGGTTCATTTCATCGGTTCTGTAGCATTCTATTACAGAGAGTTACTTTCCGAAGCATGTAAAATAATGGGAGTACACTTAGGAACCATTATCCAAAGTCCGATGGAAGGATTGATTAAGTTTCACGAGTAAAAATATGAGTAAAGAACAAAAACATGAATAGTAATATAGAAAAATCAGATAAACCCTCCTTCATCAAAATCTCTGAGCAGCCCTCACTTTACGACGATCTTGAAAAGAAGTCAGTCCGCGAAATACTGGAAGACATCAATAAGGAAGACCAGAAAGTAGCTATTGCCGTACAGAAAGCAATTCCTCAAATAGAGAAACTAGTCACACAAATAATTCCCCGAATGAAACAGGGGGGACGCATTTTCTATATGGGAGCCGGCACCAGCGGACGCCTCGGAGTACTCGACGCTTCAGAAATCCCACCTACCTTCGGTATGCCCCCCACATTAATTATTGGCCTGATAGCAGGCGGTGATACTGCTTTACGCAATCCGGTAGAAAACGCTGAAGATAATACTACCCGGGGCTGGGAAGAACTGACAGAACATAACATCAATGACAAAGATACGGTTATCGGTATTGCAGCCTCAGGCACCACCCCTTACGTAATCGGAGCTATGCATGCAGCCCGCGAGCATGGTATCCTGACCGGCTGCATCACCAGTAACCCGAACTCTCCAATGGCAGCAGAGGCCGATATCCCCATCGAAATGATCGTGGGTCCCGAATATGTAACGGGTAGTTCACGTATGAAATCGGGAACGGGACAAAAGATGATCCTGAATATGATCACAACCTCGGTAATGATTCAATTAGGACGCGTGAAAGGTAACAAAATGGTCAACATGCAACTCAGCAACCGGAAGCTCGTAGACCGTGGTACTCGTATGATTATTGAAGAACTCGGACTTGAATATGATAAAGCAAAAGCCTTGTTGCTGATGCACGGTTCCGTGAAAAAAGCAATAGATGCTTATAAAGCCGGATAACCGAACCACTCTAACCCACAATACCATTGAGCATGGAAAACAAAATCAACTTTTCTCCTCCCTCAACAAGAGAGGGGAAAGGTGTGAGGTTTTTACTCACTACCTTTTCAATATTGCTTTGTAGCCTGCAAGCTGTGGCACAATCTCTGCCACGTGTAGCTCCCGAACAAGTGGGCATGGACTCTCATCGCCTGTTACATGCCGATGAAGCTATTCACCGGGCAATCGATCACAAAGAAATACCGGGAGCCGTACTCGCTGTCATCCGTCATGGCAAAATGGCTTATCTCAAGGCTTATGGCAACAAACGAATCTATCCCAATGTAGAGCCGATGGAAATAAACACTGTTTTCGACATGGCTTCCTGCAGTAAATCTATGTCAACAGCTGTTTCGGTTATGATTCTGGTTGAACGAGGACAACTTCGTTTGCTCGATCGTGTCAGCTTTTACCTCCCCGACTTCCAGGAATGGCGGGGAGAAAACGGGGAGAAGAAGGATATTCGTATCATAGACCTTATGACACATACTTCAGGTCTCCCTCCTTATGCACCGGTATCCGAACTGCAGGAAAAATATGGTTCTCCCAACCCCAAAGGACTGATGGAGTATATTTCCACTTGCAAACGTGAATTTAAACCTCAGACAAAATTTCAGTATAGTTGCCTTAATTACATCACTTTGCAACATATCATCGAAACCATTACCGGGCAAAGCTTGCGAGACTTTGCAAAAGAAAATATCTTCGATATACTGGGAATGCAATACACGGATTATCTGCCTACCATACAACAGCAGGACGGAAAGTGGATCAATACGGTGGCCTGTCCCTGGATGGACCGGATTGCACCTACCGAAAAACAAAAAGACGGAAGCGTACTCTGCGGGCAAGTACACGATCCATTGGCACGTATCCTGAACGGAGGGATCTCCGGCAATGCAGGTATCTTCTCTAATGCAAATGACATTGGCATCCTCGCAGCCGCTCTTCTCAACGGAGGCGAATACAATGGTCGCCGCATCCTCAGCCCGCTGGGAGTAAAAACCATGTGTACAGTTCCCCGTGAGCTAACCGCATTTGGCCGTACTCCGGGGTGGGATATTTTCTCTCCTTATGCCTCAAACAAGGGTGATCTTTTCAGTCCGAATACCTTTGGCCATACAGGATATACAGGAACTTCCATCATCATCGATCCGGACAACGACACGGCCGTCATTCTGCTGGTTAACGCTGTTCATCCGGAAGACCGGCATAGCATAGTCCGTCTCCGTTCGTTGGTAGCCAATGCAGTAGCCGCCTCTATCTGTCCTCCCGCACAGGTATATACAGATCATTATTACAAACGCTTCCTGCAATTTGAAACAGAAACACCCATCAGCCCCAAAGATATTGTGATGGTGGGCAACAGTCTCACGGAAAATGGTGGGAATTGGAGCAAGCGCCTAAATAAAAAAAACATAAGAAATCGGGGGATCATCGGTGACGAAGCATTGGGAATCTGTCAACGTCTTTTTCAGATCTTACCGGGGACTCCTCAAAAACTTTTCCTAATGGCCGGAATCAACGATGTGTCACACGACCTGAGCACCGATAGTGTAGTCAGTTTGATAACCAAAGTCATTGAGAAAATCCAAACCGAATCACCACGCACCAAACTCTATATACAGAGTCTTCTGCCTATCAACGAATCGTTCGGACGATATAAAACGATGATCGGGAAAACTGACCTGATACCCGAAATTAACCGCAAACTTGAAGCACTTGCCAAAGAAAAGAAAATATCTTTTATCCACCTCTTTCCATTATTTACGGAGAAAAACAGCAACGTGATGCGAAAAGAACTGACTACGGACGGATTACACCTGACAGAAGAGGGGTATAGAATCTGGAGTAAAGCACTGAAACGGTATCTGTAGCAGATACCGTTTCAGATATATTCTTTGAGTGCCGCCATATCTTCCAACGTCACTACTTTCTTATTGATCGAAATCAGCCCCTCTTTCATCATCTTATTTATCTCCTTCGAGAGTGCCGGACGCGTCACTCCCAGATATTCTGCCAATTGAACCTGATTGTGCTCCAGCAAGGCTGTATCCGGAGAAATCTTATGCTCCATAAAATAATAGACCAAACGGCTGCGCAGCATCTTATAAGACAGGATACGCAGACGGGTAACCGTACATTTGTTGCAATTACCCGTCACACACAAGAAGCGATGCAACAAATCGGGTACAGAACTAATCAATTTAAAAACGGAAGTACGGGTAGCCATCAACAATACAGAATCTTCACTGGCAGTAAACGTAGCAGGTAAAAGATTCTTATCACCAAACAAATGAGGAGTGGCAAAAGCACGGGGAGCACGAATATCTTCTACTTTCACCAGGTTTCCCGCCACATCGACAATATTAACCTCCAGTTCCCCTTTCAGTAGCACATATAAATGATTGCAATAGGTATCCTGCTTCAATACGATCTCTTTTCTGGCAACCTCGTACACCGAAAGTTCCAGCTCTTGTGGCAGCCGACGTTGCAAACTGTTATCCATATCCTTAAACAAAGATATCTGCCACAAAATCTTTTGATATTCGTCTGTAAACTCTACTTTTACCACGATGCTTGTCTTTTGAGCAAAGATAGCATTTTCTCCCGTACCAATCTTACCACTTAGTAAATAAAATGCGTGGATTGATATTCAGTGTCAACCAGCCCCAATCTTGCCAACTTTTATGGTTGCCTCCCTTTACTATATCCATATACTTAGTTCCAAGCATAGTAGAATAACCGGCAGTCAGTTTTACGTCTTTCATCAAAGTATAATCTACCTGCATATCCAATTCCGACCCCAGGCAGCGTCCTTCCTTACCATCTGTAGCCATAACGTCATATGTAGTAGAGAAGTGATGATAATTCAACGAGAAACTCAATTTCTTAGTCGGTTTAAAGTCTACGCTCAAAATCTTATCCCACAACCCCTTATTGTAAGCCGATGCATAGAAATAGTCCATACCTCCGTAAAATTTATGATGTGTTCCATATAACGGGTCAAAAGTGCTCACTTTTTTACTATCGGGATCGCCGCTAAGATAGTCCGTACCCAGACTTACGCTCCACTTCGGATCAATTTTATAACCGGCTTTCAAGCTAAACATATAAGCAGATACTTTCTTGTCAGCCTTATTCTTTCCGAACTGATAATAAGCGCTGCCATTGAACAGCCACGCTCCGGGCGTGTATACCCAATAAGTGCCCATTGTCTGCATATTAGCTGTTTTACCATTTCCCTCCGTACCCGTTTCAAATCCGGTATTCATAAAAAGCAGCGAAACAGTGAAATCTTTAGCCCAATGACCGTTATACCAAACCGTTTGCATCGTTTTATAAGGTTGCGCTCCGGAAGCATAATAAGTGCCTCCGTATGAACGGTTTTCATCATTCTGATTGAAAGCCAATATCAAATGCAACTTATGCAGTTTACTTTCATATCCCAATTTTAATGCATCGTGAAATCGCCCGGCCACATTCCAGTCCAGTCCGCCAAGCAGACGCTCATCATCATACGACAACGGTTGCCTTCCCAACTGCGCAAATAATCCTTTTGAGAAGTCAAGGCGAGTCCACGCTTCATGCAAAATAAACCTTCCATTCTTATCAATCTGAGGATCCTGCCCCCACACTCCTACGTGCTGTGCAGAAAGTCTCATCTGTAACCTGTCACGCTGATACCCCAAAGAAAGCCGGGCACGCTCGTTAACAAAGAAAGTGGGTTCTTCTCCTTCCGGACGAGGATTCAATACTCCATTGCGGTATTCACCACGGGTACGTATCTGTGCATCAATTGTAAACAGATTCTCTTTGTGTTGCTGTGCAAAGACAGACAGTGGGGCTAAAAGCACAACTGTCCAAAATAGATTTGTGATTCTCATAACTCGGTTCTAAATTAGTAGTTAACGATTTATCAATTCAGATTATACGTATGTACGCTGGTCCCCTGTGCCGATGGCAGATAATTAATGCCATACCAGCACATCTGTAGTAATACGAAGCAAATGAGAAGTCCGACAAGCGCCGTACGCACTTTTTGCCTCCGGTTCATCCGAAAATGTATATAGCAAAGGTAACCGAGCCACGTAGCAGCCGCCCACGTTTCTTTGGGATCCCAACTCCAATAATGCCCCCAAGCTTCTTTTGCCCACAATGCACCAAACAACATTCCCAGCGTCATAAATGCCAGTCCCACATTGACCAGATTGTCACACAGTTCCATCTCACGTTCTTCCGGAGTTTTCTTTTTGATCCAAAGCAGATAAACAGCCATGACAGCCGCCGCTCCCAACATAGCGTAAGCAAACATATAAACAATAACATGCGGTGCAAACCAAGGACTCTGCAGAGCAGGCATTAAAGTTTTATTGTGTATCTCAGGCTTAAACAGATTGATACAGACGAACACCAGCGAAAGAATAAAACTGAAACTCAAAATCCATTTATATCGCCAGCGGCTATACGTTATGATACCTGCCAAAGGTAAAAAGAAAGAGTACCACAAACGGGTTTCACCCATCGTACGCATCGGAGGCCGTTCCAGAGAGATCCACATCCCGAGAATGAAGGCAAAAAAGACAGCCAATCCCGCTAATGTAGCCGTATAGACCATCCATTGCCGCTTTCCTCTCCAGGCGGCAACCGCACCGATTCCCCAGCATAAAAGTGCTACAATGGCAAAAATCACAAATTGATCCCAACTCATGTGTTGTCCTCCTTTCTTTTCTGTGACAAGGCAAACAGGCAGACAGCTCCCGCTATCATCATCCAGATACCGGTATAAACGACCGGCAACCATGGATCACGAACCAGTTCGAATACGCTGATATCACTCCAACGCCCTTTCGACTCGTCATAACTCAATTGATATATTTTCCACCCTTCCAACTCAAAAGGCTTATTCACCTCAATCGTAGCCGAATCACGGCGTCCCGATTCCGTATAAACCTTGACTTCGGATGCAAAACGACGGGGTTCACGTTCCGGCATCACCAGACTGGTCTGATCGTCAAGCCGGATAGCTTTATAAGGAAACATAAAACTCCCGCAACTCACCCATCCTTCACGCTGCTGTCCTGTCTTATTATTCACAGCTTTCAGATAAACAGCATAAGTAGCCCCCATTGAATGAAATTCTACAAAATTCAACGTATCCTGAGTCGCTACACTGGCAGCCAGAGGTATTTTCTTCTCGATACCAATTTCCCAATCAAGCAATCGTCCGGTATGAAAATTTTCTTCAATCAACAGGTTTTCCGGTTTCTTTGACGGTAATGCCTCACCTGTTTCATTATTTATCAGCATCAACTTCGGGGGGTATTCATCAATCGTAAAGTCCTGGAGTTCTATTGCCAGAGGTAACTCCCGCATTTTCTGGTTCTCGTCCAACGCGCGCCATTCTGCCTGTCCTGTTTTTGTAGTCATCCGCAAACGCTCCATATCGGCATTGCCCAAGATAGCACCGGTCAGTGCAAGGAACAGTCCCAAGTGATTCAATACAAAAGGAAAATCACACCAGCGGAAATGGTGTATCCTCCGAATTGTGGTCAGTCCCAACAAAGTGATCATCCAAAGGAACAACAGCACAAACGAACATGCCGACAACATCTGCGAAAACCCCAGCCAGCTCTCAGCACCTAACAGAGGTACATCGGACTTCACTTGGCGAATCAGCCCCATCACTACAGTCAGCATCGCGACTGATACCATAGATGAAACGGCAGCCTGGCAGCTTCCCATCCACCGGATGAAATAACTCTTTTGCGAAAAGGCGTAGATCAGTAACAAGATAACAAGATACAATACTCCCACGCACACATTCATAGGGTATGAAAGAATGGAAAGCTCACATTTTCCTATCGTTATTTGCAGGAAAGTGCCTGTAAGAAAGAGCCCGCCACAGATAGCGAACCCCTCTTTATATCCCCAAGGTTTCTGCCACATAGTCTACAGTTTAGCCAGACGACCGTTGGCCCTCGCTTTCTCCAACCACTCAGGTACTATTGTTTTCAGGAATTTGTCTTTCGCCTTACGCTCCTTCTCCATATCCAGACCGATGTATTCCTGTGCTTTTTCCTTTGTCGAAATATCAGGCATCGGAACGTCAGCCGTGTAGCCGTGCTGAGCCAGTACTTTCGAAATAGCCAACCGGGCCTGCAAAGCCTTGTCAAGCCCATGCCCCAGAATACGTTGTATCTCTTGCGGAGCATGGAATGCGCCTCCATGCGAAGCTACTCCGAAATCCCATCTCCACTGAGCCTGGCGAATCAACTTTAATGCCTCTGCCATTTGGACATCTGTCGCACCCTTGTCCCATGCAAATTTAGCCTCAATATGTGCCTTAGCCAATTCCTGCTCCAAACGGCCGCGAATTTCGTTCGCTTTACGCTGGCGATCATATACATTATTTCTTAAAGTCTCTTCACTCTCCCTATGACACACCTGGCAAGTCCGGTCGATCATAGCCAACGGACTTTGAATATGGTGATCGCTGAACTTCATGCCTCCCTCACTTTTGTAGGGCATATGACAATCGGCACACGATACTCCGCGTTGGGCATGAATCCCCATCTGAGAAATTTCATAATCCGGATGCTGCGCTTTCAGTATACGGGCTTTGCTCAACGCATGTGTATAATCAGCGAAGTCGGCCTCATCATAGTAGGCTTCCATATCTTCTACCGAGAATCCCTTATCCCAAGGGAAAGTCAGATATTTACCATCCCCCTTAAAATAGTACTCTACATGACATTGCGCACATACCAGCGAACGCATCTCCTGTGGAGTCGCTTTGTCTATATCTTTTCCCTGGCGGGCAAAAGCCTCTCGTAAAGCCGGACGGCTGATATGCAATTTCATATTTGTCGGTTCATGACAGTCTGCACAACCTATCGGATTGACAATCTCACTGCCGAAAGCTCCCCACTTGTTGTTATAAAACGAGTCCACTCCAATCGCCTCCATCATGCGAGGCACATCCGGACTCTTACAAGTCCAGCAGGTAGAAGGCTGCGGACCACTTTTATCATCCATCGGCGCACCGGTACGAAGTGAATGAGTAATGTCCTCAATGGCATGCATGTGCCCCCGTGGAGTCGAGTAATCCTTTGAAAATGCATATCCGGCCCATAGCACCACCATCTCAGGGCGCTGTTCAAGCACATCTACCGCTTCATTGCCATTAAACTCGCTTTTAAAATCGGTTTTTGCCGTTTCTTTCCACGTCTCGTACTGCCGGGGATAATTTTCTCCAAACACTTCGTTCCGGGCTTCTATTCCGGTAATCTCCACCCGTTTGTTATTGAAAACACTTACCGTTTCCGCCCTGAGCTCCATCAGTGAAGAGACTACAAGCCCGAGTACAAAAACGACTGCCATCGCTCCGCAGAACAACAGCCATCCCTGCCATGATTTCAGTTTCTTTTCCATAATTTGTTATCTTGATTTTTTATTTATTCTATCATCTTTCTCAACCACTCCGGTGTGGGAGAATCCGGATAAGGTACTAATGCGTCAGGAGTGGAGGCAGCACTGTTGCTTCCGCCATGCGGTACGTCCCGATGACAGTCCCAACAAGCTTTCCCTTCACCTACCTGAGACATCATATAATCTATTCGTCCCGTATTTACAAATTCCGTATTCAGTTGTGTATGGCAACGAATGCAATTGTTCATAATCACCTCCGCACTCTCTTTATTGGCCCGAAGCACATCCTTCTCGCCCCGTGTCAGAAATACAGCAACGTGACGCATGCCATCCATTCCCTTGAACACCCATTTCTTCACAGGATTTTCGTGGGGAACATGACAGTCATTGCACGTAGCATTCCTGCTATGCGAACTATGGAACCAGGTTGCATAATAAGGTCCCATGATGTGACAGTTGACACAGGCCGAAGGATCATCAGCCAGATAAGTATGTGCCCGGAGCATATAAAGAAAAAGAGCTCCTCCACCTACAATCACACCTGTTATAATGATCGCAAGTACTCTCCACTTACGCGAAGGGAGTAACCATTGGATATATTCTTTTACCTTCATAGTATGTATTATGCTATGTATTTATGCAAAGAAAAGGATTTTCATTTATAAAAGATGTAATCCAGATTACATTTGCGAAAGAAAAATAACCCATGCTAAAAAAACAAAAGATAAATAAAGGAGAGATAAGGTAGGGGCTTCTTAATAATCCTGACAGGGCTGATTTATTTTCTTACACTTACCGGATATTACTTTAATAACAAGTTTCAAGACGTGGGTACGATGAAAAGACTTTTCTATATACTTCAACCCCACCTTTTTATCTTCTGAAGAATATTTATCAAGCAGAAGTTCCAATGCCTTTCGCTTCTCAGTTTCTTCTAACTGACAAATCATAGTCCCGTTAATCACAATACTTTCATACTCGGTACTAAATTGATTGGAAACAACACGCGTGCGTCCTACCACGCAAAACGACGCCTGATTACAGTTTTGAAGTATACAAAGCTTACGCCCTTCGGGAGCACAATGAAAATAGATAGACTGTTGTTTATCCCATACATAATTAATGGGAATGCCATAAACACCTTCTTCAGTTGAAGAAATAGATAACACTCCGTATTCTCCATTTTCAAGTAAACTCATTGCTTCGTCTTCCGATAAAAGGCGGTCTTTCCGTCGGATTAAATCGTTGATATATTCCATTCTATCAAAATTTTAAAAGTAATATCAATTATTATTTTTACAAAATTTGTTACCTTTACCTTCCGAATAAGCAAAAATATAAAGATGAGACAATATTTACTAAATATAATACTGTTATTTTTAGGATTCACTATCATTTATTCTTGTTCACGGCATCAGCAAATAAACAGAACCATCTTTCTAGCAGATTCCATTATGGAATATCAACCCGATAGTGCGTTTAAATTATTAAAAACAATAAATCAAACAGATTTATCTGTTTCAGAAAACGCAAAATACGCATTATTATTAGCACAAGCACAGGATAAAGCCGGCCATCAATTAATCAACGATTCATTAATTTTGATTGCTATAAATCATTATGATCACTTATCAAAAGATAACAATAAAGCAAAAGCATACTTTTATTTAGGACGATTTTATCAAAACAATAATGATTATGCAAAAGCCATTAACTCTTATCTCATTGCAGAAAAAGCAACATCAGATCATGACACATTATTAACTTTGATATACGATAATTTGGGTACATGCTATAAAAACCAAGATTTTTATGACAAAGCCTTAGAAGTATATAAAGACGCATACTACATTTATAAACAATACAATAGCAAGAATATCCTATACCCACTTCGAGGAATGGCAAGCATATATGCTATTCAAGAACAGTTTGAGAAAGCTCTTAAATATTACCAAACAGCTCTCACCATTGCATCAAGTACCAATGACTCTACATGGCAGTCTATCTTATTTTGTGATATTTCCCGGATTTATGACAATAAAAACCTCTATGAAGCGGCATATAGTTATATAGTACGCTCTATTCAATATGCTCCACGCAGTAGCGATCTATCTGCTATGTATTTTTGGAAAGGAGAAATATTACACAATCTGAATCAATTGGATTCTGCTTTTTATTATATCAATTTAGCTAAAAAAAGTTCAGACTTAAATACACAGGCATCGGCATACCAAGCTCTATATGAAATAAAAAAAGAACAAGGAGAATTAAATGATGCAATTCTATACAATGACACGTCTCTCATTCTATATGATTCTATACAAGATTTAAACCATAGTGCGGAAATCAGTCACATACTAAAGCAACATGCGACAGAGACATTACAACAGGCCGAAGTTATAAAACGGCAAAAGCATACAGCTTTTCTTATTGTAACTACATTATTACTCATTGCGTGTATCACATTTATCTTTCTTTATAAAGATAATAAAAGAAAAAAAGTATACATTAAAATACAATGTGAATTAAGAAATAACCAAATAGAAAAAGATGAATTAAAAGAGAAAATCAAAACGCTGATTGATAGTAATACATATATTGCGGAAAGGAATAAAGAATTAAAAAAAGAAGAACTAAAGCAGCAACAAGTTGAATTATGGAAAAGAACACTTCAAATATGTACACGACTATTTCATACTTCCACATCATATAAAAAATTACATGCAATAGAAACAGCCAAATTTAAAAAAGAAAGAGAAGAAAAACAGAAAGAAATTAATTCCATACAGAAAGAGATAAACGAAGTTTTCATCGAAGCAATTCAGGAGTTACGAGAACAATATCCAAAACTAACACAAGAAGACCTCTTCTATTGCATTCTACAATATTTGCGTCTATCTACCTCTACAATCAAATTTTGTATGAGAGTTGAAAGTAACCAGGCACTCACCCAAAGAAAGTATCGCATAAAAAAACAAATCAGTCCCCAGACCTTTTCTATAATCTTTAATGAAAGCTCTCCTTCAGAAGGAGTTTTATGAACTTTTATCACACGGCTCCTCCTCCTTGTTATATCAAAATTCATAAACAACTGATTATCAGCAATCATAAATCCTTCAATTGTTATCTCACATCAGTATCATCACTTGGGTATTGGACTATCTTTGCAGAAACATAAATTTATTTATCATGAAAAAGTTAACCTGTCTAATTACCCTATTCTTATTCATTAGTGTTGGCTATATAAATGCAGAAACAATGGCCTCAAGAAAGAAAATTAAAATGAAAGTAGAAACTCAGCACCATCAACGTTCTCTGCCCCCACCTTGTCCCGCAGAAGCTTTTATCTGCGGAAATACGGTTGATCTTATTTTCAGAGAAATAAATAAAACTGCAGTTGTCACAATTATGAATTTAGATACGGGAGAAGCCATTCATTACAATGTTTCAACAAACGATTGTAGTATCTCTATCGATTTAGGCAACAATCAAAGTGAATCAAACTATAATATTGAATTAATACTGGATGGCAAAGCATATACCGGAGAATTTACAACAAATGAAATCTGAGATTTTATTTTTAAATAATAACAAGCTCTTTCTCTCAAAGAGCATAAATCTTTTTATATATGAAAACCATATCTAAATTATTTTTGCTATTGTCAATAATTCTACTTTCATCATGTGATGAAACAGAATTGGATCAAACGGTGACTAATCAAGTAAATCCGCAAAAAGAAGAAGATTCCAGAATTGTATTCAATAGTGCAAAAGAGTTTTATAACACCCTTGATACACTATCTTACATGACTTATGAAGAACAAACAGAATGGATTCGTGCCTCGGGTATTAAATATCCGCTATATAAAGACCTTGAATTTTGCGAAGATGAAGTCATGACAGAAATGCCTAGAGCATTTCAAGCACTATTCAACCATAAAATGGAAATGCAAATAAATGATACCGTAATTGCATTTGAAAAAGGAAATATGTACGTAAAATCAATTAAAGGAAAGACATTGACTGTCCCATTTTTATATGGGCAAGTAGGAGTTAACCAAGAGGAATCAGAAGTAACAACAAGGATGGTTTACGATGTACCATATGGAAAGATTGGAACATCATATCAGCATGAATTCAAAATACCAGGAGGTAAATCCAAATATAAATATGTTCATGAATTAAAGTCTGTTCTTATTCGAGAAAACCAACCTCCTTATACAAGATGGAGTCGTTTATTTTTGATCTTAAAATTAGAGTGGAAAGGAAAGAAGAAATGGAAGGTTGCAGAAAAAGAAGAAAGAAATATAAACGTTAACTTAAATGTGTGTAAGCAAGCTTTGAAAAAAGTCAAATACAACCAAGAAATATTAATTGATATCAAAGGTTTAATGGATAGTGGAAAACATACAATATACATACAAGGTTCTATTTTTCATGAAGTAGTAGGCATACCGTCAACTAGAAGAGTTAATGGCTGGAGTATACCACAACCAATATGGAGTGGGGACCAATAACACCAAACCTTAACTAGCCCAAAAGGCTGTCTCGAAATAAAAAATGAGACAGCCTTACTTATTATTTGTAAGTTAAAACATAAAAGCGCTCCTGTTTTAGCCTTAATCCATATGAAAGTCTCCCTGATTATTAACACAATGAGGGTTTAATAATCAAGGAGACTTTATTACATATTCTTATTCATCCAATATTTCTTCCAATTGCATATCAAAGATCAGCGTTGAATAGCCTGGAATATCGTCAGTTCCACTTGCTCCGTAAGCCAACTCCCACGGAATATAAACAAGCCATCTTTCTCCGACACGCATACGTTGCAATATCTCAGCCCAACCGGAGACACCACCAACCGTAATAAATGTTTGAATAACAAATTTAGTAGGTGAATCAAAAGGCCCCGGATCAGCTCCCGTAAAGTTCTGGTCAAATGTTTCGCCAAAAATAAAACTTCCACGATAAAACACATTCACAGAATCTGTATAAAGGGGAATAGCACCTGTATCATTCGAGATCTTCTTTTTATAATAAATCCGTAACTTCGGATTTATCTCCGGCGCAAAAGCTTTCAGTTCCGGATCGGTTTTTTCATCAAATACCGTCTTCAAAGAATCGATATATCCTTCGTTACGTGCCCGCCAGTTATCAAACTTCGTAGCTTCTTTCGTCTCCTCACAGGAAACAAAGATAAGAGCCAGTAACAGCAACGGCAATAAATAGATTTTTTTGTTCATTCGCTAAAGGGTTATTGGATTGTTTTCAACAACGAGGTAATACTTACCCGGTCGGCAATGATATTATTCAATTCAGAGATTGCCACACGTTCCTGCTCCATAGTGTCGCGGTTACGTAGTGTCACACAGTTGTCTTCCAATGTCTGATGGTCAACAGTCACACAGTACGGAGTACCGATGGCGTCCTGACGACGGTAACGTTTACCGATACTGTCTTTTTCATCATACTGGCAATGGAAGTGGAACTTAAGATTGTCAATGATCTCACGAGCCTTTTCAGGTAGTCCGTCTTTCTTTACCAACGGCATTACAGCCAGTTTCACCGGTGCCAATGCAGCAGGCAATTTCAATACAACGCGGCTTTCACCATTTTCCAGTTGCTCTTCGCAATAAGCAGCCGACATAATACTGAGGAACATACGGTCAACACCGATCGACGTTTCGATTACGTACGGAGTATACGATTCGTTCAGTTCCGGATCGAAATACTTAATGCTCTTTCCCGAGAATTTTTCGTGCTGAGAAAGGTCAAAATTCGTACGGGAGTGAATACCTTCTACTTCTTTGAAACCAAATGGCATCAAGAACTCAATGTCGGTAGCGGCGTTTGCATAGTGAGCCAATTTATCGTGATCGTGGAAACGATAATGATCGTCACCAAAGCCCAGTGCCTTGTGCCACTTCAAACGAATTTCTTTCCATTTCTTGAAATATTCCAATTCGCTGCCCGGACGAACAAAGAACTGCATCTCCATCTGTTCGAACTCACGCATACGGAAGATGAACTGACGGGCTACAATCTCGTTACGGAAAGCTTTACCGATCTGAGCGATACCGAAAGGAACTTTCATGCGGCCGGTCTTCTGTACGTTCAGATAATTGACAAAGATACCCTGTGCCGTCTCCGGACGAAGATAGATTTTCATCGAACCATCGGCAGTAGAACCCATATCGGTAGAGAACATCAGATTGAACTGACGAACTTCTGTCCAGTTCTTAGTACCGGAAATCGGGCAAGCTATTTCTTCGTCAACAATGATCTGACGGAGCTCTTCCAGATTGTTATCGTTCAGCGCTTTTGCGAAACGTTCGTGCAATGCATCGCGCTTTGCCTGATGCTCAAGAACACGCCCATTGGTGCTGCGGAACTGAGCTTCGTCAAAAGCTTCACCAAATCTTTTGGCAGCTTTGGCCACCTCTTTATTAATCTTATCATCGTACTTAGCCAATTGATCTTCAATCAGCACATCGGCACGGTAGCGTTTTTTAGAGTCTTTATTATCAATCAACGGATCGTTAAATGCATCCACATGTCCGGAAGCCTTCCAGATGGTAGGGTGCATAAAGATTGCAGAGTCAATGCCGACAATGTTTTCGTGCAGCAACACCATGCTGTCCCACCAGTATTTTTTAATATTGTTTTTCAGTTCAACACCCATCTGTCCGTAGTCATACACCGCGCCCAGTCCGTCGTAGATATCGCTTGAGGGGAACACAAAACCGTATTCTTTGCAATGTGATACTAACTTCTTAAAAACATCTTCTTGTGCCATCGTCTTATTTACAATTTAATCATTTACAATTTACATTTCGTACATCTGCCTGTAAGCCAGACTCAGAAATAATCTGCAAAGTAAATGATTTTTTTCAATTAAATTCGTATTTTTGCCTGCACATCACCCAATAATGGTGTAAAAAAGATAATTTGTTGTTAAAACCAGAGGGAAATTTGATTTTATGAGCGAAGAGAACAACGAGATTACGGAAGGACATTCTGACTATAAGCCGGCGGACTCACATAACGAAAGCATTAAACATCAACTTACAGGAATGTACCAGAATTGGTTTCTGGACTATGCTTCATACGTTATCCTCGAGCGAGCCGTGCCCCACATCAATGACGGACTGAAACCGGTGCAACGCCGCATCCTGCACTCCATGAAACGCATGGACGACGGGCGGTACAATAAGGTGGCCAACATCGTAGGACATACCATGCAGTTTCACCCTCATGGCGATGCATCCATCGGTGACGCATTGGTACAGCTGGGGCAGAAAGACCTGTTGGTTGACTGCCAGGGAAACTGGGGTAATATCCTTACCGGTGACGGTGCTGCTGCTCCTCGTTATATTGAAGCACGCTTGTCGAAGTTTGCACTCGATGTAGTATTCAACCCCAAAACCACCGAATGGAAGTTGTCGTATGACGGACGCAACAAGGAGCCTATTACCTTACCGGTAAAGTTCCCGCTTTTGCTGGCGCAAGGTGTAGAGGGTATCGCCGTAGGACTTTCATCCAAGATACTGCCACACAACTTCAACGAACTGTGCGACGCATCCATCAGCTATCTGCGTAACGAGGAATTCAAACTATATCCCGACTTCCAGACCGGAGGTTCTATCGACGTATCGAAATACAACGACGGCGAACGCGGTGGAGCAGTCAAGATACGGTCTAAGATCAATAAAGTAGACAACAAGACGCTGGCCATCACCGAAATCCCTTATGGCAGAACCACGACTTCGGTCATCGACTCCATCCTGAAAGCTGTCGATAAAGGAAAGATAAAAATACGCAAGGTAGACGACAATACGGCGGCCAACGTCGAGATTCTGGTCCACCTGGCACCGGGCACCTCGTCCGATAAGACAATCGATGCTCTTTATGCATTTACGGACTGCGAGGTGAGCATCTCGCCCAACTGCTGTGTCATTGACGACCAGAAACCGCACTTCCTCACCATCAGCCATGTGCTGAGAAAGTCGGCCGACAATACATTGTCCCTGCTCCGCCAGGAACTGGAAATCAAGAAAGACGAACTACAGGAAAATCTGCATTTCGCCTCACTTGAAAAGATATTCATCGAAGAACGCATTTATAAAGATAAAGAGTTCGAACAATCCAAAGACATGGATGCCGCCTGTGAACATATCGACCGACGGTTGACTCCTTTCTATTCACAATTCATACGCGAAGTGACAAAGGACGATATCCTCCGCCTGATGGAGATCAAGATGGGGCGTATCCTGAAGTTCAACTCCGACAAAGCTGAAGAGGCGATTGCCCGCATGAACGAAGATATTGCCGAGATCAACAACCACTTGGCCAATATCGTGGAATATACCATCCAATGGTACCGGATGCTGAAAGAGAAATATGGCAAAAACTTCCCTCGTCGCACAGAGTTGCGCAACTTCGACACCATCGAAGCCGCCAAGGTAGTGGAAGCCAACGAAAAACTCTATATCAACCGTGAAGAAGGCTTCATCGGAACGTCCTTAAAGAAGGACGAATTCGTGGCATGCTGTTCGGATATCGACGATGTGATTATATTCTATCGCGACGGACGTTACATGGTGACTCCGGTAGCTGACAAGAAGTTTGTGGGCAAAAACGTGATTTACGTCAATGTCTTTAAGAAGAATGACAAACGTACCATCTACAACGTAGCCTACCGTGACGGCGCAGAGGGAACACATTATATCAAACGGTTTGCAGTCACTTCCATCGTGCGTGACCGTGAATACGACGTGACTCAAGGCAAGCCCGATTCACGCATTTCCTACTTCAGCGCCAACCCCAATGGGGAAGCGGAAATTATCAAAGTCACCTTGAAACCGAATCCGCGTGTACGACGCATCATCTTCGAACGTGACTTTAGTGAAGTGACCATTCGCAGCCGGCAAAGCCAGGGCGTCATCCTGACACGCCTGCCGGTACACAAAATTGTTTTGAAACAACGGGGTGGCTCCACACTGGGCGGACGTAAAGTATGGTTTGACCGTGACGTGCTCCGCCTCAACTACGACGGACGAGGCGAATATCTGGGTGAATTCCAGAGCGACGACAACATTCTGGTTGTACTGAATACCGGAGAATTTTATACTTCGAACTTCGACCTGAGCAATCACTACGAAGACAATGTAAGCATCGTCGAGAAGTTCGATCCCAATAAGATATGGACAGTTGCCCTTTACGATGCCGACCAGCAGAATTATCCGTACCTGAAACGTTTCTGCTTTGAAGCCACTACACGCAAACAGAATTACCTGGGCGAGAACAAACACAATCGCTTGATCCTGATGACAGACGAGTATTATCCAAGATTGGAAATCATCTTCGGAGGCCATGACAGTTTCCGTGACCCTGTTGTCGTCGACGCCGAAGAGTTCATTGCCGTCAAAGGTTTTAAAGCGAAAGGGAAACGCCTCACGACTTATACGGTAGAAACCATCAATGAACTGGAGCCAACCCGCTTCCCCGATCCGCCACAAAACAACGAAGAAGATGACACCGGGGAAGAGCCGGAAAATCTGGACCCAGACAGTGATAAAACAGAAAACGACATACTCGACGAAATGACCGGACAGATGAAACTGTTTTAGCACAAGTCCAAGATAAAACTGCGTATGAAAGTAAAAACAAGCATACTGCTATTACTGATGATAGCAACCGCTCTCCCCTCTTTCGGGGGGAACGGGAATGGCAACGGCACAGACTCACTTCAGGCTACCCGCTATGTGACACGCGCCACCATGTACGGTGTGGGATACACCAATGTATTCGACACCTACCTTTCTCCGCAGGAATACAAGGGAATCGAGTTCCGCATCAGCCGTGAGACCATGCGTATGACAACTCTGGGTGACGGCAATGTCTCGGTTCAGAACTTTTTTCAGGCAAACCTGGCATACACTCACAACCGGGTAGATAACAACAACACCTTTGCCGGACTGGTGAACTGGAACTACGGATTGCATTATCAGTTCCACATTACAGACAACTTTAAGTTGCTTGCCGGAGGAATGGGAGACTTCAACGGCGGTTTTGTCTACAACTTACGTAATACGAACAATCCGGCCTCGGCACGCGCCTACATCAACCTCGACGCTTCGGGAATGGCCATCTGGCATACCAAGATAAAAAATTATCCGCTGGCTTTGCGCTATCAGGTCAATCTGCCGGTAATAGGGGTCATGTTCTCCCCCCACTACGGGCAGTCCTATTATGAGATATTCACACTCGGACATGCCAGCGGAGTGATCCGCTTCACCTCCCTGCACAATCAGCCCGCATTGCGGCAGATGCTATCGGTCGACTTCCCGATCAGATATACCAAAATGCGCCTCAGCTATTTGTGCGATCTTCAGCAATCCAAACTGAACGGAATTAAGACACACACGTATTCGCAAGTATTCATGGTGGGATTTGTACACGACCTGTTCCGCATCCGCAACAAGAACGGCACTCCCCTGCCACCGGCTGTCAGAGCCTATTAACAGAAAAGCGCCATGAAGAATCCGATCATTTATAGAATACTGCAACAGGGTTTCTGCCTGATTTTCTGCCTGGGGCTTCTCTCTTCCTGCATTCGGGAAGAGGAGTTTGTCAATAATCCACAGGGAAATTTCGAGCAGTTGTGGAAAATCATCGACGAGCAATACTGTTTTCTCGACTATAAACAGATAGACTGGGACGAGATTCACACCCGGTATCAAAAGCTTATCACCCCGAATATGGGCAGCGAAGGACTATTTGAAGTATTGAGCGAAATGCTCTACGAACTACAGGACGGACATGTCAATCTGGCCTCGGCTCACAACGTGTCTTATTACGACGCCTGGTATCAGGACTATCCCCGCAACTTCCGTGCAGACCTGCTGGAAGATTCCTATCTGGGACGCGCCAGTACGGATTATCGCACGGCAGCAGGCCTTAAATACAAGATACTGAAAGATAATATCGGCTACATACGGTACGAAAGTTTCGCCGACCCGGTCGGTAACGGTAATCTGGACGAAGTGCTCTCATATCTGTCGGTATGTAACGGACTGATTATCGACGTGCGCGACAATGGCGGCGGAAATGCAACCAACTCCGCCCGTATCGCTTCCCGTTTCACCAATGAAAAGATATTGACGGGATACATCTCCCATAAGACAGGAACCGGACACAACGACTTCTCCAAGCCTTATGCCATCTATCTGGAGCCTGCCAACGGAGTACGCTGGCAAAAAAAGGTAGTAGTGTTAACCAATCGCCGCTCTTTCAGTGCGACCAATGACTTTGTCAACCACATGCGTTGTCTGCCCAATGTCACCACCATCGGAGACAAAACCGGAGGAGGTTCGGGTATGCCTTTTACTTCCGAACTGCCCAACGGATGGAGCGTACGTTTCTCTGCCAGCCCCCATTTTGATGCGGAGATGAATCACATCGAGTTTGGCATTGAACCGGACATCAAAGCAGATATGCTGCAAGAAGATGAATTAAGAGGAAAAGATACGCTGATAGAAATGGCCCGCAGATTCCTCAGTGAATAACTTTATTACTCATAAGTTTGCAAAATCAGAGAGTAAATATTTATTAAGCGAATGTGGTATGTATAACCGGTAGTCGCACCAGACTTAGGATCTGGTTATACGACTACATAAGTATTTCTACTCATTATCCGATATATCTGACGGCTCAGAAAGCATTAATGCGGATTCTGCACCATATTCGGGTTAGCATCTATCTCTGCCTGCGGAATAGGTAATGCTATCCGCGGATCAGACGGACTAATAACTGCAGCAGCTGCTACAGAAGGCAAATGCCAGCCACCGGTGCGGCTTACAGACAAACCATTACGCATAGCATCGAAGAAAGCATGTCCCTCTCCTACCAATTCCTTACGACGTTCTTTCAGTATACGCTCCAGGCTCAACTCCGTTTCTTTCACGGACCTCACAGGATTGGCACGACTCACTATGGCATTAAGGCAATCCAAAGAAAACTTTAGCTTCTCTGCTCCCCCCAACTTAAAGGCAGCCTCGGCAGCATTCAGGTAAACTTCGGAGAGACGGATAATACAGATGTCGTTATCCTGCGGATTATCTCCGGTCTTGCCCGGATACTTATTTAGATATTTAGGATAACCCTTGGAACCTTCGGGCAATATGTCCTCTTCCGGTTTCTCCGGCAAACGATTCAATGAATGACGCACGTCATCCGGATCTTCTCCCAACAGATCGAGGAATGCTTTGGTCAGTACAAGGTTGTTCCAGTCCTTTACATTATCGGCATAAACCATTGGAGCACCTTCTCCCCCCGTTCCACCATCAGGTTCAGAAAGAGTGTAGTAAAATTCAAACAGTGACTCAGAACTGAAATCTTTTCCCCATACAGTAGGGTATTCATCATGTGTGAACAACTGATACAATCCACCGTTATTCATCACTTCCTTGGCCAATGCAAGAGCCTTCTCATTATCATTCATATAAAGATATACCCGTGAAAGTAATGCCTTGACACTCCATACATTAAGATAACCGTTTTTCTTATCAGCAGAGAGTGCCGAGAGTTTCAATGCACCTGTCATATCGTCTATCACCTGCTGATAACATTCGGCTACCGTATTGCGGGCAGGCTGGTGAGTAGGCAAAGTCGTTTTAATCTCGATGGGTACTCCCAAAGAAGTTCCGTTATTCAAGGTATAGGGCATAGCAAACAGACGGGTGAGATCGAATAAAGCCAATCCACGTAAAGCAAGCGCTTCAGCTTTGATGCAGTTGAGAGCAACAGCATCATCAGTAACAACCGCACCGGACTCTATTCTTTCCAGCAGGCTATTTGCCTGATGAATGACACTATAAGGCTGATTCCATACACGGGTAATATTCAAGGCATCATCTGCCGTAACATTAAACTCATAATAAGGTGATACACGTTTTCCGGCTCCCTTGCTGACACGCGCTTGAACATCTTCACCACGGCAATCGGCATAATAGAGATAATTGTCGCCATAATAACTATGTGAAGCAGCAATGCGATAAATACCGTTCAAAGCTATTTGCGCCTCCTCAAGCGTACGGATGGCTTGTGGAGTAGTCACAGAAGTAGATGGATTCAAATTCAGCCAGTCGCCGGAACAAGAAGAACCCACAAGCGACATAGCGGCAAACATGTATATAAGTGTACGTTTCATATATCTGAATATTAATAATGATGAATGATTAGAAAGTTATCTCAACCCCAAAATTGAAGGTACGCATGGGAGGAGCCTCGCAGAACACCTCACCATTAACCGGTACTTCAGGATCATATTGTTTCCATTTGGCCCATGTCAGCAGATTACTTCCTGAGAAGTAGACACGTGCATTCTCTATCAATGCCTTTTGTACCCATCTGCCAGGAAGTGTGAAACCAAGTGTCAGGTTCTTGAGGCGGATGTGGTCGGTACTGTGAATATAGCGGGATGAATTTTGTGGTCCGGCTCCCTGTTCCAATACAAAACGGGGAACATCAGTTCTATCTCCCGGCTTCTGCCAACGGTCCAAAGCATATACAGGCAGGTTGTATGATTTTTCTTTACTACCGTCAGTTTCTATCAGAGTACCTGTCTTGTCAAAAGAATATCCTCCCAGCGAATAGGTAAAGGTAAGTCCCAGATCAAACCACTTATAAGAAAGGATGTTAGTAAACCCTCCCGATATCTTAGGATCAGCAGATTTATACGGAATAGCTTGTGCTTTAGAAGCATCATCAGTCATCTCCCTATTATAATTCCCCTTTTCATCTTGCGTATTGAGATAATAAAGCCCTTTCCCGGTCGACGGGTCTACTCCGGCAAACTCTTTCACATAAAAACTATTGTAAGGAAGTCCTATTTTATGAATAAACCAAGAGCCCTCGACAGATTGCTTTATATCTCCGTCCAGTGCCACGATTTTATTACGGTTATGTGTCAAGTTCAACACCGATGTCCAGTTGAAGTCAGGACCGGCAAAATTAATTGTACGCAGTTCGAACTCCACCCCTTTGTTGTTAAGCTGACCGATATTTGCAAGATAATTCAGAAAACCGGTAGTGGAACTGATAGGGCGATTATAAAGCAAGTCCTTTGTATCGCGGTTGTAGTATTCGAGATTCACAAAGATACGGTCAATAAAAGTCAGGCTAAGCCCAATATTCAGATTATAGTTCTTTTCCCATTTCAGTTTGGGATTAGCTTGAGCAGACTCGTATGAACCTGCTGCCCCCATATAGTTCTGCCCATAACTGTATAACCCCATATATCCGTAAAAAGCTCCCGGCTGATTACCATTGACACCATAAGAAGCACGGATTTTCACATCGTTCAATACCGGCTTCACAGCCTCCATAAAAGGTTCACTACTCAGATGCCACATACCGGAAACAGACCAGAAGTCTCCCCACCGGCTTTCCGGAGCAAGGCGTGAACTGCCATCGCGACGATAACTACCTGCAATGTAATAACGATTATCGTAATCATAGTTCAAACGGGACAGATAAGAAATCATTCTGTATGCCTGTGTAGAAGAAACAAAGCTTTTCAGCACAGCGGCATTATCCGGTTCAAGCAACACATCCGAAGGGAGCTTAGCCTTCTCTCCCATAGCTTTATCACTCTGATAGCTTTCCAATTCATAGGCAGCCAAAATGTCAAGGTGATGTTTAGCGGCAAATGTATGGGTATAGTTGAGTGAAGTAGATGACAATAACTTACCATATTCGGTAAATCCCTTTGAGGTCTGAGCATCACTTCCGCTCTTGGGGCCTGCCCCGCTAAGCGGATTCAAATAGCGGGAATCTTTCTGTACAGTATAGTCATAGCTCAGAGTCTCTTTCAGTTTCAATCCTTTGATGATATCTACCGAAGCATAACCGGTGGAAAACATACGGGTCATACGACTGCGGTTATAGTCAGTACGGATGTCACGAAGCGGATTCACATTGGTGCCTGCATAGGACCCCACATAGTTGCCCGAAGCGTCGCGCACAGGCATAGAAGGTGTGGCAGATACAGCAACACAAAGAAAGGGATTGATATTGGAACCGCGCTCCTCGTTCATCTCCTGGCTTATCTGGGTGAACATCATGTTACCTCCTACTTCGACACGGCTACCTATTTTATGTGTCATGTTCAGGCGGGCAGAGTAACGGTCCAGATTAGAATTCTCAACCAAACCTTCCTGACGGTTAAAGCCGAGAGAAGCATAAAAAGTAGTTCGCTCGTTGCCTCCGGAAGCAGTCACCTCGTAGTTTTGATTATGAGCGGTTCGGATCAGTTCTTTCCTCCAGTCAGTATATCCCAGTTCCGGTATTCCTGCATATGTATCAATATTGGCATTTGCATATGCTTCGGGAGATTGGAACCCCTTGTCTACTGCAGAGTTGTAAAGACCTTCATAAATCATTTCACGGCGTTGTTCACCGTTCAATGTGGGACGGAAGTTGACAGCTGCATTAGAAAAACCTCCGCTGGCACTCAAAGTGACTTTAGTCCGTCCTACCGCTCCTTTCTTGGTAGTGATCAGAATCACTCCATTCGCGGCACGCGAGCCGTAAAGAGAAGCGGCGGCGGCATCCTTTATCACTGTAATATTCTCGATATCGGCAGGATTAAGGGTACTCATTACATTTGTTTTGGCATTATTCATATAGGCGGCATCAGCTCCCGTACCGGCTCCCATACTGCCGGAAGTGACCGGTATACCATCGATAACAAAAAGCGGTTCATTGGATGCATTGAATGACCCCATACCACGGATACGGATGCTCTGGTTAGCTCCCGGCTGACCGGAACCGGAAGTTATGTTTACCCCCGTTGTCATACCTTGCAACTTCTGTTCTACAGAAAGTACCGGTACGTTTTTCAGCATGTCGGCCCGTAAGGTGTTAGCTGATCCGGTAAAGGATGACTTTGAAAAATTTCCGTATCCGGTCACCACTACTTCATCCAGATTAAGTGATTCGGGTTGCAACACCACATTCAAGACTCCATTCTTCGGCACTTTGACCTCAGACGATTTCATTCCTATATAGGATATGACAAGGATTTTATCTGATGGTTCTATTTTCAGAGTGTAACGGCCATCCATATCCGTTACCACTCCCCTTCCCGGTCCCCCTTTTACGGCAACCGTAGCTCCGATAAGCGGCTGTTTATCCTCCGATGACGTCACTAAACCTTTTATTTCCAACTGTTGTGCTTGCACATGTATACCACAGATACACAACAATATAATCAACACTGTTTTCAAACTTCTCATTGGCTAATCATTTTAAATCTACAAATACCTATTTGCACTTGTACTCCAATAATTGTACCTCAAAAAATACTGGTGAAGTAAGCAAATCATAAACATCAGTATATAAACGAATTAAGTCTTAAAGAAAGAGCCGGAATAAAAAGACGGATTGTAGAATTGTTCCACATTTATGAGGAGCAGTTCTACAACCCGCTTTACAAAACATCGATATCACAAAACAGGAACCAAGCATTAAGGTAGATATGCTGCAAGAAGACGAAATGAGAGGAAAAAATACATTGATAGAGATCGCCCGCAGATTCCTCAGTGAATAACTTTATTGCCTATAAATTTGTAAAATCGGAAAAAGTATCTATCTTTGCAGCGCAAAACTCCAAACGAGTGAGCATTTAGTGAGCGGATGTGGCGTAATTGGTAGCCGCGCCAGACTTAGGATCTGGTGTCTCGCGACGTGTAGGTTCGAGTCCTATCATCCGCACAAACTTTCAATGTTTTACAGACAGAAACCCGCTAAAACTATAGTTTTAGCGGGTTTTTTATTTGTAACAATAAGCTATCCGAAAATACTATCAACAAAACATAATTTACCCCTCTTTTGAAGATATAATGAAAAATCAAGACCATATTCATTGCGATTGATAATATCGTTGATAAGCATAAGCGAAATATTTACGCCTCTTTCTATAGCTCCAATTATAGCATTAAATGAATCTCGTTGAGTAAACCATGCAACAGCTATTGATATAGTTCTTTTAGAGTTATGTATTTCATTAAGAGCTATGTATTTCATTAAGAGCTATGTCTCTTATATTAAAAAAAACGAACTCGTATCATATGCAAATATTTTTTTAATAGTTCTGACAAGATATGAATTTCTTTATTTCTTCCTCGGTTGGAAGCTCTATCATGTACTTCTGAACAAATATATTGGGGTCTAATCCGGCAGTGGCATACTTTACCAATGTATCTCCCTTTTCTGTGCAAAGCAAAATGCCGATAGGTGGATTATCATCTGGCTGCATCACTTCTGCTTTGAAATAGTTCAGATACATATTCAGTTGTGAAGCATACTCATAGTGGAACTTGTCTATCTTCAATTCCACAATAACATGACATTTCAAAATGCAATGATAGAACACAAGGTCGGCAAAGAAATAATCTTCATCAATCAAGATACGCCTTTGCCGGGCTTCAAAGCAAAAGCCATGTCCCATTTCTAACAGGAAGTGTTGCAGGTTATCAAGAATGGATTGTTCCAAATCGTTTTCCGTCACCAATGCACGGTCATTTAGTCCTAAAAATTCCAAAGTAACAGGAGTGTTGATAACATCTTTGGGCTGTAATAAGGTTGCTTGTTGCTGGACTAAGGCAGAGAGGGCTTCTTTGTTTTTGGATAGTCCGCTACGCTCATAATATAAGGATGCTATTTGTCGCTCCAACTCCTTTACAGACCAACAACCACGAATAGTTTCCATTTCATAGAAAGCACGTTTTACCGGGTTCTCAATTCCCGACATGGTATTTAAATGGGTGGAAGATAATCTGTTGAATAATCTATCAGCAGGAATCATCCATGTTTCGATTTGTGGGTGTTCTGTTGGTAGTTTCCAAACGCCATTATCAGATTCGGCGGTCGTCAACCGCCGAATTGGTTCGGTGAATTCGGCGGTCAATGACTGCCGAATTTGAATTTGTGTTGCAATGTATTGTGTAACAGGTTCTTTTAATTGTGGGTAAATAAGGTATAACTGCCTAAATTCACGAAATCTACGTTCATTCAGCCCTTTAATTTTCAAACGTTACTCCAGCTTCTTCAGCAGTTGTTCACCGTATGCGGCACGGTCTTCTCCGTTCTGTTCAAACTCCACGATATAATAACCCATAAGCCAGTTACGAGAAGTAAGGGCAAGGTTTACAGCATGTGCAGCTTGTGCCTGCAACGTGTTCTGTATCTTACTGATATGTTCTACTAATGCTTCAAAATTCATAGTTACAAAGATAAGTTTTTAAACTATAAAACCAAGTATTTTCAAAAGATGCGCAAAGATAACGCAATCATGCTAAAAATCAAATAGTTATAAAACATTATTTTTAGCGAGGCGGTAAAAGGGAAGCCAAGAAAAGCACATTTGGACAGGAGTTTCGTTACCAAATCGTAACTATCTCCAATATGCCGTCATGTACAGCTTAACTGATTATTTTTCAGTATGTTGTCTACTTTTGCACAACCTCAAGTAAATCAACAACAATTAAATTGGTAACTAAAAAAAGTTGAGTTATGAGACGTACATTCAAGGTGTTATTTTACATCAAAAACTAGTCAGTAAAAAATGGTAAGGCACCAATAATGGGCCGTATCACCATTAATGGAATCCAAGCCCGTTTCAGTTGTAAGAGAGAAGTGTCCCTTCCTTTGTGGGACGTGAAGGCCAACCGGGCAAAAGGCAAATCCAAAGAAGCCCGCAGGTTGAATCAGGAGCTTGACAACATCAAGACGCAAATTACAAAGCACTATCAGTACATTTACGACCATGATAGTTTTGTCACCGCCAAGAAAGTCTATAACCGTTATGTCGGTTTCGGGGATGATTATCACACTATGATGGGACTGTTCAGAGAACAGCTTGAATCCTACAAGGAAAAGAGAGGAAAAGGAAAGGCGGAGTCGCCGAACAGTTGAACGGTCAGATAGCATCCGCCAAGATACCGCTCTCCCGCTTGATACGCCCACAGCTTTATTGGGTTATGTCCGGCAGTGACTTCACATTGGATATTAATAATCCCAAAGAGCCAAAGGTATTATGTGTCGGTAACAATCCCGATAGAATATCCATTTATGGAGCGGCCCTCGGTCTGTACCACTCGCGTATCATGAAGCTCATCAACAAGAAAAAGCAACTCAAAAGTTGTGTCATCATTGACGAGCTACCCACGATATTCTTCAAAGGTCTGGATAACTTGATAGCCACGGCACGAAGTAATAAGGTAGCGGTCGTCTTAGGTTTTCAGGACTTCAACCAGCTAAAACGTGACTACGGTGACAAGGAGGCCGCCGTCATCATGTCCACAGTAGGCAATGTCTTTAGCGAGCAAGTCGTAGGTGAAATCGCCAAATCACTCTCCGAACGCTTCGGTAAAATCCTACAAAGGCGGGAGTCCATGAGCATCAACCGTAATGATACCTCGGCCTCAATCAGTACGCAGTTGGATAGCCTAATACCCGCCGGTAAAATCAGTACGTTATCACAAGGTATGTTTGTCGGTACAGTAGAGGATAACTTCGGCGAAACCATCGACCAGAAAATCTTCCATGCGCAGATTGTGGTAGATAACGATACCGTACAACGTGAAACCACTGCCTACCAGTCCATCCCCGAAATCAGTAGCTTCCTCGATGAGAACGGCAACGACACGATGGAGCAGCAGATACAGGCCAACTATCGGTAAATCAAGCAGGATATTGTGGAGCTGCTGGAAAGGGAGTTGATTCGGATAGAGAATGAGCCGAAGCTCAAGCATTTACTAAACGAGCCCAATTAAATGTGTTAAAATAGCGATAAATATGGTTTGGAAAAAGTAAAATTACTCTGTCATAAACTTATACTTATTGCTGTTTTCATACACTTCATTTAACCATTTAAGCACTTGATGACGTGAATAACAAAAATTCCCGTCATCATTTTTCTTTTTCAACAAAGATAATACTGTTAATGCATATTCATTATCTAGAGAGGTTGCAAATATTCCTTGATCATCAGTGTTTATTGTTACTTGCAGTTGATTATTAGAAGGTTTTGTTAAAGCTATATCGAAAAAACGATACATTGGATGTTCATCATACCTGTTAAATGAACCTATTTTTAAATTAGATGTTGGGCAACATTCAACAATAATATGACGATTCGTCAACTCATGAATCATCTTATCTTGTAACATTTTAATAACATTTATATAGTCATTGGACAAAGTAAAGTTAATGACTTCATCTCCTTTAATACGAACATTTTTATCAAAATGATATCGAAAATATAACTCTCGTGCCACTGCATCAGATCTACTTTCCCTCACTTGAAGCGTCATGTCAAAACAAACCGAATCCCATCCAAAAGGTATTTTTACTTTTTCAATGGTCTGATAGTCTAAATAATAATAGGGATCATCACCTCGCAAATTCATAGAGTGACAATAGCTACGTATTGTAGGAATTTTTCCTCCATATATTTCTAAATACAATCTCTCATATATTGTCTCTATAAAATCATCAATAGACGGAGGCGTATCAATATTAAAATACCTCAATTTATATTTAAGCCAAACTACATTATCTAAAAATAACATTTTAGGAATTATAGCCTGCTTGTTCCTTTGAATGTAATATTTTACAGGATCAATTCCCAATGCTAAGCAATGCCCTAACCTATCACCTCTTTGCAAATTCAGAAAATGAATAGCTTCATCTATGGCTCTCAACCCATCAGCAATATCAAAAAAATCTTCTCCTGCATGAAAAGTATATTTCAAATCAGATAGTTTAGTCATGTAATTCAAAGGACTGTATAATGTAAAATTCGCAAATGACTGAGCATACCTATAAGCTTGAGCAAACACTTCTGGACGACAATATAATTCACTATTAGCAGCATCTATCGCTAATATATTGGCCGCTATTAATGGTGACTCATGTCTTAATCGCATTATTGCTTGTACCTGCTTCTTAATATTGATTCGTAATTTGTGATGACGTTCAACTACTCCTATACTGTCCTTATTGAAAAAATCTTTTTGTTTTATAAAATGACAAATATAGAATAACTTTTTATTATCTTTAGTCTGTACACTTTTATCGATTTCGGCATTCAACTTTACAATTAATGAACGCATATCTATAACACTATTTTTGGGAGTAACTCTTGCTTCTATATAATTAACCCCGTGTTTATTTACACTTTCATGGATAGCAATACGTGGAACTAATAATTTATACTTTACATATCTTTCAACAAACATCTCTTTTCGATTTTCGTATTTTGAGAAGTTGCTAAATCCCTTTTGCTCATTCACCTGAATTAACTCCATTCTTAAATGAGCTTTTGCTAGTACATACCTAAATACAAGAAAAGTAAAATGTCCATCTGGATCTGAACCCTCGTAAATATATTTAAAGGATGCATATAATAGCCTTCTTTCACCGCTAAAAACATCTAATATATCCGTATTATTATTCTCTAATTTAACCGTATAATCATAACAATAATTTTCTATTAAACTATGACAATTATTTCTTTCAATATTAATTTCGTATTGCAAATTTTCTGTTTCCTCAATAAATGTACTAATAGCAAATGCGTTAAAGAATATATTGTTGCTATTTTGTTCAATAAAGCGAAATATTTTTAATCTCAAATAAGCAGCATCAATACATAATTTATAGAATGAGGAATACAATAAATCTCTTTCTATAGTTGTATTATTTGACATTACATTCTTATCTAATTCTTTGAATTCCTTCGAACGCTTTGTTATATGGTTCATTAAACATATCCACGAGATTTCAAAATTATCAGACAAGCCCTTTAAATGAAAATGCAGTTCTGCTATTTTTTTATTTAATAGATGTCTCAGGTCTAGATCATCATTAATACATATTGTTGACCACGAAAAATCAGTCCGATGAATAAATGTTTTACAATCTTGATGAGCCAAAAAAGAACAAATCAATAGATCTTCTCCAACCAAATAGGACAACTCACGCCATCTTAATAATTGTTCAAATCTAACAACAGCTTTTCCTTCTTTGATTCTTAGAATTTTATTAGTAAAATGAAGTAAAGTGTGAAATATATTTTTCTGCCTATTTTCAATACAATCTAATGGCTTATTAAGAGTAGGATACAGCAACCACTCTGATTTGTAAATATTATATAACAACTCTAATGTGTCATCTGAATAAATAGGATTTTTAGCATTAATATTTCGTATGAATACATTTTTGTCTATTGGGTCATGTAAATCAAAAATTTTATTATTATAAAAGTTACACACCAACCTATCATATGGATATTTGCAAAAAATATGCTCAAGTGCTAAACGAATAAAATCCATGATGTAATTTTGTTAAAAATGATGTGAAACTATTTTTCTAATTTATTATTCATATCCGTTTCACCTAGTATTAATCCTTGAGAAACATTTTCAGAACTCACTTCATCTAAGGTTTCAGTATCTTCACTTTCCACCTCTGACTCTTTTTGGACTTTTTCCCACAATTCCTTTAATCGAGGTTTTATATGATTTTCTACACCAAGATTTGTTTTTTCTGGAAAAATTTCTTTAATCTTCTCTTCACCAATTATTGTATAAAAATCATGATTGTATTTTTTTAAACCCGAAATTATGGATGTCTGTCCCATGGTTTTATATTTGCCTAAAAAATCTTCAAATTCTAGGTCAAAATCATCCATATTTTCTTTTTTATTGGGCTTTGAGGTAAAAATAGCCTCGAATAAATCTTTATCTATCTCCGATAAAACTTTTTCAAACTCCTTAAAAACATCCATTTTAATTTGATAATATGTTTTACTTCCCTCTTCTTCATAATCATATGATGCAATTTCATACAAACCAATATTCTTATAGAAGTTTTTTAGTATATCAACATTATCATCACTTTGTCCTAAAGGCCTTCTGTTTAACTTCAACTTTGTAATTAAGTCATCAATTATTTCAGCATTCCTAAGGCTTATTTTTGACAAAAAATTCTCCTTGCGTAACTTCTTGTTTTCTTTTGGTGACTTATATAATGAGTTATATAATGAATATTCGCAATTTAAAGCAATATTAAATATATCAGAATTGAATCTTCCATAAGTTCGTTGTATATCTATCATTGAATATAGAGGAGCAAGAACATCAAAACACAAATTAGTCGTTAAGCTTAAATTTCTTTCATAATATGCAGGAGAATTTAGACGATACTTATGCATACCTGATTCATTTATAGTGGCATCAGTTGTCCACACATAACGAGAGCTTGTCAACATAAAAAATTCTGCCAATCGGAGTTTAAGTATGTAAGTACGATCATTTTCCATACTAATTTCCGTGAATGGTTTGCTCTGTACAATGTCTTTGATTAATTGGTTTAATGCTTTCCCATTAATTAAGCGCAACTCTCTACCAATAAACCCACCGTGAATTCTTTGGGACCCAATCAAAGTATCTCCTTCTAACAAATAAAAACTTCCTCCTATTATTTTTTCATACAATGAATATTGCTCTAAAATTTCGGCTCTATAAGGCTGATTATCTATTTTACTATTAGTATCATCCTGAATTTGAGGAATTGTATTATCCCTAAGTGCATCTGTCAACTCATCATAATATTCATATAACCTAATTGAATATACTGACTTTATGAAGAATAATAATTTCTTTGTTTCTGGACTCAAATTAATACTTTCAATATAGTTCATGAAATAAAAGCAGTCACCCAAAGAGACATTAAATGAAAGATTTTGTATATCTACAATATCATGAAAATGATCAGGGATATTCTGTTTGTTATTGTTGAAGTATAGTCTAAAAAGTTCTTGAATTACAGTCTTGTTAAACAAAGTAGGTTCGTTTTCTGCTAAAATAGCATTTGCAATATCCCTATTGTCCTTGTTTAAAGAATCAAGCCAACTCCCAAAAAAATATCGCTTAAAAATTTGCTTATTTCCAGAAGTTATTGTGGAATTTTTTATATATTCAGGCATTATAATTAGCATGCGTATAAGCATACGTAATTCTCGTAGATTTCTGGGGACAATTAAGCTAGTAGTTCCTCTAGTATTATAAAATAAATACCTACACTTTTCGTATATTAATTGTGGAATAGATTGCTTGATCGAATCAAATCTAACCAGTAAAGATTGCTGATCATCATATATTTCGAGCGCATGGTTAAAAAAGGTTTCTGGCATTGGCAGATATATACGAGATTGTAATGGTATTAATTTCATTAAATATCTCTCAGACATTTCAACTATTTCTGAAAATGAGACTTGTTCTATGCGCAATAAGTCATTAAACTGCTTTGATAGTTCCAATCTAATTACATTAGATAATTGATCTAATTTTATTGCCATAAAAATTGCTACATTAGGAAGAATTAGATACTTACGTATTTGTTCAACCATAGTGTATGCCTGCATTGTATTCAAATCTATATCATCCAAACTGATCACCAAAACATCACTTTGATTATATTTCAAAAAAGCTGTAATCAATTTTTGCATGCTATGCTTTAAATCTATACCAGATGAAAGATAAGCAAGCTCTTCCATAGTATCATCTTCCAACTTTAAATCACTGCTAATATATCGTAAATGAGTCTTGGTCATTTGAAACTCTTTTAATAAAAAATGGAGATATTGATGTTCTATTTCATCATTTCGATGATCTCCCTTTTCCAATTCTTTAACCTTAGAGTACATTTTACCGATTACTAATTCGATTATATTATGTTTTGTATCAAAAAAGGAGGGATCAATGGTTTCTATGAACGAAAAACGTTTTTTTATCAATATATTATCAATATCATTATTGATATGTTTTTTTCTATTCCTATTACAGTCTGTATTATTAAAATCACTTAAGACTTTGATGGTTGAATACATACATGATGTCTTTCCAGCACCTCTTTCACCTATGAAAGCTATAATATTATTATTTTCATTTTCAGATGGGTTATCTCCTAGTCTTGATGCTAAAACAGTTAGTGCTTGTCGTATCTGATAGTGAAATATAGATTCATCTAATCTATCCAACCCTTCAATCACAGGTGCTGTTTCTTCTCCCAAATAAAATTTAATCGTGTGATTATCTTCTTTCATATTACTACTTATTAGGTAAATGCTATTTTAAGTTATACTAGAATTGTATATAAATTAAATACAATATTCGCAAATTTTCTACAGATACACAAACTTTTGTTCAAATTTCTAAGAATTTTACTAATTATACAAGTGCATCGCCATTTCTCACCATCTCCCACCAATCATTCCCTACCACCTCAGAAACGTAATATCCAGCTTTTTAATACCATATCTTCGCAGCCACTGGCTAAAGTCTTCCCGTACAAATCAATTATTCTATCACTTAAATTTTCAATGTATGGCTAAAAAGAAGCAAGAACAAGAAGAGGTGAAGGACGGGCACGTAATGGCAGTCCTTGACAAGAGAACGAACAAAACGGCGGTGGTATCAAAGATGAATGAGAATGACGGTAGCATCGAGGTAGTATCCCGACTATCTTAGACTCAACAATACCACATCGCTGGCGCTTTTCTTCTCCAATTTTAAAATCAGTATGACAACCCCAGCAGTTTCAGTTTCTTCCTCGTACCGTTGGTATTGTTGGAAAAGACACTTAACGCGGTGGTACAAATCCGAAAAGAGGAAGCCCCTGGCATGGATGGCAAGAAATTGGTAGAGAACAGCGAACTGAACGATGAAGGGCATATCGCCAAACTCGCACGACGTTACAAATTCGATGAACATCAATTACCGTGGAAAGACCTGAACACCCTTGGCATCGACAAACAACTGCTATTCGAGAACCGTGCGATGGGAGAACTGCTGAAAGGCAAAATCACCTCTACCGCTTTTCCCTATCAGTAAAGAGGTGAACGGAGAGCGCAAAGAGATGAACGAAGCCTGTTTTATCTGCGTAAAAGACGAGAGCGGAAAGGTACAATTAAGGACACTAAGCCGAATCGACACCCTACAATTTGAACAATCCGCCTACAAGAGTGTATTCTCTGATGCGGAAAAAGACCAACTTCGTGAAACGGGTACACTGAGAGCCACCAAAGAGATGAAAAATTCCTTCACCGGAAAAGTCTGCAACTGCTATGTCAGTTTCCATTAGCCGACCAACCGTATTATCACCATGCCCATAGATGCCATCAAGATACCGGACTACATCTACGGAAAGCGGCTGGACGATACACAGAAACAGACATTAGCCGGCGGTGGGCAGGCTCCTATCAATGACATCCAACGCAAAAATAATACGATGCTCTCCGGTTCGCTTTCGTGGATGCCGCATCGAAAGGCATCACATTCAAGTAATCGGATGAGAAACTGCGAATCAGCGAAACCATTCTTGGAACGAAAGTAACTCTCGAACAGAAGAAGATACTGGAAAATCACGAGATGGTCTCCATTGAGAACATGCGCAATCCGAAGACCAAACAGTTATTCTCCGATGACGTCCGTTTCAGTAACAAAAGCAAAACCTGCTCATCGGCAAGAACGCCCGCGAGCACAAACCGCAGCTCACCGGGGGGGGAAGGAGAAGAAAGCCCAGCAGAAAACAGCGCACCATGTGGCCCCGTTCAAAGCGAAAACCAACAAGAGCAAACTCTCCATCGGTTAATCCGCAAACTGTTATCCACACGATATACCGCTAAAGACCCGAAACTGGCGGTAACCAATTTCATCAATGCGTTGGAACGTATTCCCGATATAATTGCCAAACGGCAGGAAAAGAACGCGGAGATGGAGAAGAACCTTCCCGTGTTACAAGGGATTGTTTCGACCACATGGCCTAAAGAGGAGGAATTAAAACGGCTTAATAAGGATATACTGACCTTGAACAGACAAATACAATTGACTATTCAGCCGAAAAAACAAGAAGAGAATACAAATAATAATGAGCTTGTAATCGGTAGCGATATGGTAGCAGCCCGGCATGTACCTTCCTTGAAGGTAATCGTCCCTCACACGGGATTGAAGAAAATATCCTAAATGTTTCCCACAGCACATTGCGGCCTCCCCGGAAGCTACGTAAACTTCACTTCCGCAGGTTTCGGCAAAGAGCCGTTTTCAGGAAATGACAAAGGTACGGCAGGCAGGGTCGGATTTATCCGGATTGCCTGCCGTACCCTTGTCTGTTAGTTCGGGACTGACCGAAGATTATTCTTCCTCAAAAGAAAGACTTTCCACCTATCTGACTATCGTCTTACTGTCGATGGAATCCTTCAGATTGATAATATCCACGATAAAATAATACCTTGTACCGTTCTCTTCTTCTGCGAAACGAAGTCGGCCGTTCAACCGTTGTTTCTCAATTTCCGCAGGATCGAGGTTAATCAACTCGCAGACTTCATCCGGTAACATGGACAGCACCACATTATTGTCCCGACAGATATGCTGCATCACTGCCAACATATTCAATGTCTTTTTGTGATTTCTCACGAGAGCAGCGAATGAGCTACTCTCAATTTTAATCATTCTTCTCATAATACTTCCTTTTAAGTTTTCTTCTTTTTCAAGTAATACGGCTTTCAGAACATCCATGTGGAGATAGTGAATCTTTCCCTTGTCCCTGTAAAAGGAAAGTGAGCTGTCATTACGCCTTCTAAGCAGTGTCCTGTCCGACATTTTAGTAAGCAGGCGCACACCTTTTGAGTAGAGTATCTCATTGTCGGGCATACTGGGAATGGCGGCCGAAAGCAACTTCTCAATAGAATTTACTTTTGAGAAAATGGTACTGAGCAGATGGATAATCTGTCCGTTTCCTTTGGTTCTTCTGTTATTCATAATGACCTGTATTTATTGTTTTCATGGTGCAATATTACAGCGTTCTTATGAGGCCATTGGTTAATCAACCGTTGAGTAACCGCCCCCAAAATAATCGAAGAGTTTTCTTCCAACTATTTTGATTACAAAGGATACGTATTTAATCCATTATAATCGATTCTCAATACTATATGGAAATAATGGAGATGCGATTTACCTATATTAAAAACAATGGTTATCTTTGTATTGAGATATTTGAAACAATGCAAAGCAGTGTAACCCGAAGCAGGACTTCCATCACCAAATCGTTACCTGCATCTTTAAAATACCACTCTAAACTCCTTTATTGTAAGAAGTTATAGCAAAATACAACGTTTTATAGTTTAAAACTTTAGTTTGGGCAAACTGTTTATTGCTTCCTTTTTTAATTTATCCACCGCACAGGTGTATTTCTCTATACGTTTCAATCCGCTAATCCGCTATGTCCAAAAAGGCTTGGCCACGGTTTTACGCTGATCCGAAAAATACAAAATCGGTGACTAATCCGGTATCATAATTTGCTTTCTTTCCCCTCTCAGACAAAAAAGGTTCTTCTTCAAATTTGGTGGTAAATTCTTTATTTCTTTATTTTCAAGTTGATAATTGTCCTTTTTGCTTGCTTTAATAAGAAAAAACAGACACCGGCTGAATAAGATAGCTCAAGCTTCGGAAGTGAATTTACATCGTCTGAACCGGTATCTTCATCCTTATACCTTTCTTCAATTAACATTGTTAACGTCTTTTGCAGGTTGTCAGGTTCTTGTGCGCAGATAACAAGTCTTTTGCATTTAAAGAACTTCTTATTCACATCCAAAGAACAAGCTTTAACTCTGTGTTAAAACAAAGCTTTTGAAGACAGAAATCTTACTTTTAAAGATATTGATTTTCAGATGGTTTAGTATAAAATACGCTTCTTCACTTCACGGATGGATTCTTCAGGCGAAAGCTGGGATACCTGCTTTTTTGTCAACTATAAACGAGGGTTTACACTTCCGAAAACTGAATTAGATTCCATGAGTAAAAGAAAACTTACCACCAA
>ENA-UOJO01000648-UOJO01000648.1-human-gut-metagenome-genome-assembly--contig:-P57-NODE-648-length-51158-cov-10.415612_pt1 | contig 51158 bp, 38 predicted proteins | sample MGYA00242351_ERZ723898 | MGnify/ENA metagenome assembly ERZ723898 | reverse complement strand
GTAACGAATCAACGACTTCGTTGATGACCGCCTCGTCAATATAAGGTGGTGAAAATGGTATTTTCATAAATAAGTTATTATGAATAATATAAATAATGTCAGATGCTCTATAATAAGTAATTTCCACTAATAAAAATACAATATTGAGCAAATGAATATGCTGAAAAATAATAAAATATTAAGTATTCAATTGAGAGAGGTATTGAAATAGTGCTTTAATCTGTTTAGGTCTATTAAATAAATTTTCTGCTGCATTTTTACAATTTTCTCTTTTTTGTAACATATCAATATCATTTGAGCGAATTAATTTTATATTTTCAATTAATTTCTCATAGTCTCTTGAACGAGAAACCCAACCTAAACAATTTTCCTCAATTATGCGCTGCCCTTCTCCTTCACCAGCAAATAAGATGGGAACTCCTGCAGCCATAGATTCATAAATTTTTGAAGGAACAGCTCCGAATATATTTTTCACTAAAGGTATTAAAGTAACATCAGCCTGTTTTAATAAACTTGGTATCTCATCACGCGAAACTCTACCATGAAAGGAAATACCTCTTTCTGAATTAGTTAGCAAGAACTCTTCTATTAAATGTTGCTCACCCCCGGCACCATAAATATGAAATTCAGTTCCTAATGATTTAAAGTCTATTTTTTGACAAATCTCTAAGATGCCTTGAGCAACCCCCAAAAGTCCGGCATATACAATAATAAGATTACCATTCGTCCTTTTTTTATTTGGAATATTCTGGAAACGTTCTGGTGTAACCCCATTTCTAAAAAGATATGTTCGAGATGCACCATGTTGAGAAATATAACTAACAATTTCTTGAGATTGCCCCATACATGCTACAGATTTCTTATATAAAAAATATTCTAATTTCTCAAGCATACAGTAAATTACTCCATCAGTCAAAACCCCTAACTCCCTTGCAGACAAAGGCCATAAATCAGATATATTCATTATCATTTTGGACTTACAAACCTTCGATAAGAAATATCCACTCAATCCCAATGTCAAAGGAGGACTTTCAACTATTATAAAATCAAATCTTTTTTTTCGAACGTATTTCAAGGAAAACAAAACCGAGAAAGAAAAAGATAGCATACTTAAAACACGAGGTAAAACACGTTTTACATTAGATGCAAACAACCAAAACCTAAATATATCAATCCCATCCAAATTCTCTTTACAGAACCATTTACCACTATATTCTTTAAATATTTTTCCTGTAGGATAATTTGGCATACCAGTAATAACAGTAATATCTGCACCAAATTTTTTAAGTCCGACAGCCATTTCATAAAGCCGATTTTGAGGTGCCCCCATTTCCGGCTTATAATATTGAGTTAAAATTGCAATTTTCATCTAAGTACATCAACAATTCGACCAGAAGCTTGACCATCTCCATAAGGATTGACAGCTTTACTCATTTTATCATAATAGATCTGGTTATCTAACAAAACAGAAACCTCACTAACTATTTTATTATAATCTTTACCTACTAGTTTCACTGTTCCGGCTTCTAATGCTTCCGGTCGTTCTGTTGTATCACGCATTACCAGCACAGGTTTACCCAATCCGGGAGCCTCCTCTTGAATACCTCCACTATCAGTCAACACAATGGTTGACTTTTCCATCAAGTAAACAAATGATAGATATTCCAGAGGTTCTATAAAAAAGATATTAGGAAGCTGATTCTCACCGAAAACTTCATAAATAGGTTTACGGACATTAGGATTTAAATGCATTGGATATATAAAATCCACATCCGGATATTTTTCAGTTAAAGTTTTTATTGCCTTACAAATTGAAACAAACCCATTACCAAAGTTTTCACGACGATGTCCTGTTATCAATACCAGCCGCTTACCTTTATGTAATCGATTTACATCGTAACCTGCCAATAATAATACTTCACTTAGCTCTTCATTCAAGAGTTTATCTTTTTTTATCCTATCTACTACCACATGAAGAGTATCAATTACAGTATTACCTGTAACAATTATTTTTTCATCTGCTATCCCCTCTCGCAACAGATTCTTCCGACTAAGCTGTGTAGGAGAAAAATGAAAAGTCGCAATACGCCCTGTTATCTGACGATTCATTTCTTCAGGCCAAGGACTATAAATATTAAATGTACGCAACCCGGCTTCCACATGCCCGACAGGTATTTGTTGATAAAAAGCTGCAAGAGCGGCTGCTGTGGAAGTTGTAGTATCACCATGTACCAACACAATATCCGGAAGAGTTTCTTTCAATACCTTACGCATTCCAATAAGTACGCGTGAAGTCACATCATACAAATCTTGCCCTGATCGCATTATATTTAAATTATAATCAGGAGTTATATCAAAAAGATGTAATACTTGGTCAAGCATCTCTCGATGTTGGCCAGTAACACATACAATTGTTTGAAATGCTATCGAATCTTTTTGAAATTCTTTTACTAAAGGAGCCATTTTAATAGCTTCCGGACGAGTGCCAAAAACCAACATTACTTTTTTCATACGTATGTAAATGATATAAGTTTTAGTAAAAATAATCCTACTTTTTATAAATACCACAAAAATCCAGAATTACCTTTTTATTATCATATGGTAAAGACTTAAACGCCGAATGAGCTACTAAAAAAACCACAATATCTGCTTTCTCGTAAGCTTTCTTATAATCAGTCAACTTAAAAACTTTATGTTCGGCAACATTGGGCTCCACTATTAATAAATCAGCATTATTACAACTTTGCATAACCTTTGTAGTAATATACTTTGCCGGAGCTTCACGTAAATCATCAATATCCGGTTTAAAAGCTAGTCCCATCATAGCAATAGTAGGCCTACGATGGTGTTCCAATTCAAATCTCAGCATTGCATTTTCTACTTTCTCTGCACACCAAAATGCCTTATAATTATTTATCTCACGCGCTTTCGCTATTAACTGGGACTCTATCGGAAAATCTGCTGTTATAAAATAAGGATCCACCGCAATACAATGCCCCCCAACACCACAACCCGGCTGTAGAATATTCACACGAGGGTGTTTGTTTGCCAAAGAAATCAACTCCCAGACATTAATACCGGCTTTGTCACAGATTAGAGAAAGCTCATTTGCAAATGCGATCTGTACATCACGTGAAGAATTTTCTGTCAACTTACACATCTCTGCAGTTTTACAATGGGTCCGATGAAGTGTCCCCTGTACGAATTTGCTATAAAATCCAATAGCTTTATCAGTAGAAACCTCATCTATTCCTCCAACTACACGATCATTATGAACCAATTCATAAATAACATTTCCCGGCAATACACGCTCAGGACAGTAAGCAATATAAATTTTATCTTTTAACTCCGGGCGAAGAGCAAATATTAAATGAGCCATCATGTTTGTAGTACCAACAGGAGAAGTAGACTCAATAACATACAAATCTCCTTCCTTTAGCAATGGAATTACAGCACGTGTTGCAGCTTCGACAAAAGAAACATCCGGCTCATGATTTCCTTTAAAAGGAGTAGGGACTACTATAAAATAAGCATCACTAACCTCTGGTGCTGTGGATGCTTTTAATAATCCGTTACCAACTACTTCTTGAAGAATCTCTTGCATACCGGGCTCTATTATGTGTAATTGACCTTGATTAGTCATATCTACAACAACAGGATTAATATCAACCCCGATAACCTGAATACCATGTCTAGCCGCAATGATAGCTGTAGGAAGACCTATATAACCAAGACCCATGAAACATGCTTTCATAATCAAATTAATTTATATATTATTTTTAAACAAACTATCAAATTTTATTATATCCAATTAAAAAATTCTTTGCAAATAAAAATGGCGATATGTATTTCCAGTAATTCTTTAAATAAACTATTCCCATTAATAATAGAGAAAACCGTCCATATAGACGTTTCATTAATGCAGCATGATATTGAATAAACTCATTGTCATGTCGTACCAATTTTCCTGAAGATTCGAACGGATGTTGAGATATATAAACAGGATAGTATCTTACATTCATCCCAACATTCAAACAATCCATTATAAACACAGCTTCTTCACCTCCATAAGCAAACAAAGAACTCCCAAGCCCAAATCTTATATCAAAAATGATATTGAATCGCAAAACACTAGATCTTTTCACGACTATTTCAATACTACTGATTTTAGTAACATTCCATTTCTTAATTGCCCGACTATAAGAACCATATGATTTATAATCTACATTTGTATCTGTTTTTATTTTACCAATGCAAACATCCAAACATGAATCTTTAAGAAAAATATCTTTTACTGTATCGATATATTGATATGTATATTTGACATCATCGTCAGCAATAAAACAAATATCACCTTTGGCACGAGTAAAACAAGCATTTCGGTTTAAAGAAAGTCCCTTGGATTCTATGTGAAAAACAGTAACGTCTTCACGCTTCAACTCTAAAGGGATGTAATTATAATCACTATTTGTAATTTGGTGGGAAACAACGTAATGAATATCTTCTCGATAATCGAGTAATACCTCTTTAACGCGGTTTATGCCTTCATTAAATGTACAGATAAGAATATCAATATTCATAAAAAAGATCTATGTGCATCAGTTAAAAAAATAAGAATTATACAAATATTCTCCTTTAGCAAAAAGAGTTACTTTTAATGCATATACCATATATATAAAAAGTAATAATGACAAAAATTTAAAAGTAGATTGACGTTTCAACGTAATAATCAAATAGACTAATGGTATACACATCAAAAATTCAAAATACATACCAAACCGATTAGTAAGAGACAAATTTAAAGCCATTAATCTAACTGAAAAAGAAATAATGCCAATGACAAATAAATATCGATGGAAACAAGGAATTTCTAAAAATTTTACTTTTCCTATTGAATACATAAATATGGGAACAAAAGCGTATTTTATAAGTTTATCATTAATTCCCACTTCCTGTATATAACCATTTTCTATATAACCATCATAAAACGAATATTCCATAATAAATCCAATAAAACTATTATAAAGGGGAGCAGCACTTATAATCACGCCTACAATAATAATCAAATATAAAATTTTAGGAGTTCGGATATTCTTCAAGAAGAAAAACAATAATAAAAATAAAGACAGTAATAAAGCAGACTTATGAATAAGTACTGAAGCAAGCATCAAGAGACTCATGACAATATAATTACGATTTAACATTTTCAACACGGATAATGTAAAAAAATACATAGCAAAATATTGTCGTATACCATTCATTTGATTATTAAATATTGTTGAAAAACAAATATATACAACAAATAAAACCCAAATATTCTTATTGGAAACAATCAATTGTGATATATAAAAATACAGTATAGCCTCAATAAAGACAATCACTAGAAGTATTCCTTGTCCGTATATTCCAATATTATGACAAGACTGAATTAAAAAAACGAATAACAATTCGCCATTATCAATATATCTGGACAAGCCTTCTCTACCTACAAATAATTTCATATAAGAGAAATAGTCTGTACCTACATTATATTGTCCACCTATAATTATTACCCAAAGCAATATAATAGGTGTCAAGAGGAGATAATACTCGTGTAATTTTGTAGAATATTTTCCTAAGAAATAAAAGTAAGCCTGAGAATAGAACAAAAAAACAGATAAACCACTTAGGATAACTTTAAAGAATACAAGTGTCTGCCTCTATTATAAATCGAATCAAAAAAAATCTCTTCCCCATTAAATGTCCACTTAGGATGTAAATCACATCTCATCTCCCGGCTATACAATAGCGAATGATGAAAAGTGCCCAAACATAAGTTCTTATTCGTTAAAAAATCATACAACAATAAATATTGAGTACATGAACTATCAGGATACGAATCTGTTACTAACAGCCCATTCTTTACGGTAGGATGTCCATCACCGAATGACTGAAGTTCTGTGTTTTGTACAGGAGTAATTTTAACGGGATATAAGTCTATCACGTAATACAGATCCCCGATACTAAAACGTCTCATATAGACAATGATCCGTTTATTATCGATCCAACTATAATGACTTACCATATCGTTATCACTTAAAAGAGTTATTTTCTGTGATTCGAATTCATAAAGAAAAAATCGGTCTATTTTTTTACCGTTAATAAAAAAACGATGAAGAAAAATAAATCTTTCTCCATCTGGAGAAAACATTATATGATTTACCTTATGTGAAGTAACTTCTTCAATATCATAACGAATTGGAAAAGTTTGTAACAATCTCTCTATAGACAATAGCAAGGTACAGGAATTACGCTCTAAATCTATTATATAAACGCCATCATCACTTATATCTTCCAACTCCTCCTTACTCATTGCGACATTAAAATACCCATAATCCGGACGTAAAATAGCCAAACGATTAAAATTCAAAGATAAAGCCTTATTATTACAGACATCATAAACAGGATAATCTACAAGAGTGCTTATATTCGTTTGCACATCATACAATTCTGAATAATATCTTTTTTTAACAAAATCATAATTATTAAATATAAATCTATACTTTTCTATCCATTGGACCTTAGAACCTTGTTGCCAATTATATGCATATATCAAAAAACGCTTCACTATTACATTATTAATACAATCAAAAACAATTAGATTTATCGGTCGATTAGGGTCTGGTTTCTTTTTTGTGGGATGAGAGGTTGAGTAATAAAGAATATATTCACCTGTTTCATTTTTAGGAGATTTATCATAATATCCAAAAAATGTTTCATTTTTCCCATCCTCATATCTTACCAGTTCATACTTACTATCCACATACTTAAAACTAATATGAGGCAAGTATTTAATAAACGATAGTATCAGATTTATAAAGTGCATCAAACAAGGATACTTTTTGATCTCAGACTTCAACCATTTTACAATCACCATTGGAATAATATTTTTTAGAATAGACAAAAGCAAATATAGTTATTAAAGACACTAAAATAAAATTAGATATTAATGCAATAACAGCAGCAGCTTGAGCACCATAAAGAGGAAGATAAATATAATTTAAAACAATATTTATGACCAATGGAGTAAGATATATCAGAACTCTTTTTTTATACCACGCTCCACTTTCTAATATCTGAGAACCCCATACGGCAAATAAACGCATTGGCAGATACCACACCAAAAGATTCAATAACAAAACAGAATTACTATAGGCTCTTCCATATAACAATTCTATAATAGAATCAGAAAGAAATGTTACCAATAAAGCACACAAGATTACAAAGATGGTAAGATAAGTAATATACTTCAATAGCTTCATCCGGAAACTTCTCAGATGTATTTTCTGAACTGAATTAGGAAATAGTGACGTAGACAACGATTGAATAAAAACAATACCGATCTGAACCATTTGCCAAGCAACACTATAATATCCTACTTCGGTAGAGCCACAAATTACATTCAGCATCTGAATATCAATTTTCAAGGAATATATATATATGATAGACACAATTCCGAAATAAAAAGATATATAAAATATTTTTCTAATGTACGGTATATCGATTATAAATTGATACCGATATCCATAACGCCTCTTCAGCCATTTCATTTTAAATAATATAGAACATAAAAAGCCTAACAAAGTAGATACGACCAAATTAGTTAGTTGTAAGCCAAATAGAACATTTAGTAAAATAAAACTTCCTATGTAAACTACAATTTTCACTAACTCGCCAAGTGCAACAAACTTTAATTCTTGCTTAACCCAAAAAAAAGAATAGCAATGATCTTCCAATGGCTGCAATAATACCATTATTGCAAGAATCATTATCAAATGAAAATTAACCGTATACCAATATAAAAAATAACAAATGGTAATGCAAAAGACAAAAGAAATAATACTAAAAACAAATCTGGCAGGAAGAATTTTATTAAAAAGCCCTATTTGATTATCCGAATTTCGTGAAGCCTCCCTTACAATTGCCATTTGAAGACCAAATGTAGCAAAAATCAAAAAAAACCCTAAATATTCTGTAGAAGAAGAAATATACCCATAACCATTCGGACCTAATATCCGTGCAACATAGATATAAAATAAAAAAAGTACGATTTTAGTTATCAAACTCGAAGAGACAAGATATACGATGTTACTGAATACTTTATTTTTTATCATATCGACTAACCTTTTAAAGAAGGAATTATAACCTCTCTCACTATGTTCTTCCACGAATATTGTTCCATAGACTGAGTAATATCAGTAAATACAAACCTACTTCTTTCTTTATATATTTTCTCCAGCGCAAGAAAAAAGGCATCTGGGCTATCATTACACAATACTCCATTCTTAGAACATATAAGTTGTTTATTGGCATCTGTATTCGTAGCCAGGCAAATAAGTCCAGATAATGCATATTCAAAAACTTTTGTCGGAGGCTGGTTATTATAATATTTCACCATAGGTACATATGCGATTCCAATATTGGCTTTATCAAAATAAGGAGAAAATTCCGTATATGTTTTACGACCTACATAGTCAACATAATCATTCAAATGACACGTATTAATAGCATTCTTTATCTTGCGGATTTCATCCTCATCCCCATATCCGATTATAGTATAAGTTATCCTTAGACGTGAAGCGTACTTGTCGCAAAACATTTTTAATCCATAAATTGTGTCGTAAATACGTCTAAAATTAAAAGTACCAACATAGAGTAGATTGAAATCATTCTCGTAACTCTTTGACTGGACTGAGTACACATCTGCGCCTAATGGTAAATAGACAACTTTTTTCATATTTAAATGAAGTATCCGAGCCAACTCTAAAGACAAAATATAAATACGACTAAAAAAATAGCTTTCAAATGTCAGTAAAGCATTTAATAAAATAGATTTTACTCTCGACTTATTTACAGCACCAGTTCTGATATCTAAAAAGACTCTTTTCTTTCTTCTCAGACTCAGAAGAAGTACTGAAATAAATGGAATATATTTTAAAATAACAATAGTATTGATATCCAAAGTATTCAAATACCTATTTGACTTTCTTATATATGAAATAGTATTCGAAAACACAGATTTTTCATTTATTGCCAGATATTTAATTGTAACGTCTGGTATTTCCTCTATTCTTGGTAACCCTTTATCAACAGAAAGAACTGTTACACCAAAACCATACTCTGATAAATATTTGGCATATTGATAATATCCTGCTGCATATCCAAATTGATCAGGAATTACAAAACAAACTTTAGGTCTCACCCCCCTATTCATAATCTACTTGCTACTATTTTAGGATCCAGTACTCCTTTCACATCATATATAACACAAGAAGAATTTAAAAAAAGATTTATATCAAGATCTTTAAAATCTTCATGTGCTACAGCTAAAATAACAGCATCAAATTTACTACTCAATAATTCATTGGTAATTTTAATGCCATATTCTTTCTCTACAATCGTCGGATTCGCCCAAGGATCATATACAAATATATTCACTCCATACTCCTTTAATGTACGATAAATATCAATTACTTTCGTATTTCTTACATCCGGACAATTTTCTTTAAACGTGAAACCAAGAATCAATATATTAGAATTCAAAACTTGAATTCCTTTTTTTAACATGAGCTTCACTACTTGATTAGCAACATACTCACCCATTCCATCGTTCACTCGGCGACCAGCAAGAATTATTTCCGGATTATACCCATATCGCTGGGCACATTGGGCTAAATAGTAAGGGTCTACTCCAATACAATGTCCACCCACCAACCCCGGTTTGAATGGTAAAAAGTTCCATTTTGTAGAAGCCGCCTCCAATACATCCTGTGTATCTATTCCCATTCTTGTGAATATTTTAGACAATTCGTTTACAAATGCGATATTAATATCACGTTGTGAATTTTCAATTACTTTTGCAGCTTCTGCAACCCTTATAGTAGGTGCTGAATGTGTTCCGGCTGTGATAACCGATGCATATACATCATCAACTATACGAGCTATCTCAGGAGTAGATCCCGATGTTACTTTTTTGATTTTTTCTACAGTGTGTAATTTATCTCCTGGATTAATACGTTCCGGTGAATAACCTGCAAAGAAATCAACATTATATTTTAATCCGGAAACTTTTTCAACAACCGGAATACACTCATCCTCTGTAACTCCCGGATAGACAGTAGACTCATAAACTACAATATCACCTTCAGTAATAACCTTACCTACAGATTCACTCGCTTTATACAGAGGTATCAGATCTGGATTGTTATTTTCGTCAACAGGGGTAGGTACCGCAACTACATAAAAATTACAATCTCTTATATCTTCTATATTAAATGTACATACAAAGCCATTTTTTATTGCAGATTGAAGTAGTTCATCAGTAACTTCTAAAGTCGTATCATGTCCATCCATTAAAGCAGTAACACGTGCTTGATTCATATCGAAACCGATAGTTTTATATTTTGTTGAAAACAAACGAGCCAAAGGAAGTCCGACATAACCCAATCCGATTACGGCAATTTTTATTGTATCCATAAATATTTTATGATTTAATGATTATAAAATCAGATATTCTCCCAATACCATTTTACAGCTTCTTTTAAGCCGTCTTTCATGCAATATTGCGGATCATAATTTAAAAGAGTTTTAGCTTTATCGATAGATGCCAAAGAATGAGGAATATCCCCTTGCCGATTAGGACCATGTACTATTTTTACATGGCTTATTTCCGGATCAAATTCACTCAAATATATTTTCAGATAATTAACCAATTGATTCAATGTAGTACGTTCTCCGAATGCCGTATTATATATCTGATTAACTGCTTCCGGATTAGTAGTTGTCAATGCCAACATATTCATCTGTAATACATTATCAATATATGTAAAGTCGCGACTATATTCTCCATCTCCATTCACAACGGGACTTTCATATTTCATAAACTTTTTTACAAACAATGGAATAACAGCTGCATACGCTCCAAACGGATCTTGTCGTCTGCCAAAAACATTGAAATATCTCAATCCTATGTATTCAAAATTATAGGTACGTGCAAAAATATCTGCATAGAGTTCGTCCACATATTTAGTAATTGCATAAGGAGAAAGAGGGTTTCCAATAATACTTTCTACTTTAGGAAGTGATTGGCTGTCACCATAAGTAGACGAACTTGCAGCAAAAACAAAACGTTTTACTTTAGCATCACGTGCAGCTATAATCATATTGAGAAAGCCACCAATATTGATTTCATTAGTGGTAATGGGGTCTTTAATACTACGTGGGACAGAGCCTAAAGCTGCCTCATGTAATACGTATTCCATTCCTTCCACAGCTTTTTGACAATCTTCTAATTTACGTATATCGCCTATTATTAATTGGAAAGAGTCAGGATATTTTTTTATTAAAGACAATAAGTTTTCAATCTTCCCAGTGATAAAATTATCAAGACATCTTACCTGATGTCCTTCTTTTAGTAAATACTCACAAAGGTTAGAACCTATAAAACCAGCTCCACCTGTCACTAATACTTTCATATTTATAATGTAATTATTGTAAGCGTCCAAAACATGGAATACACCTATCAGGTGAGTGCCAGTAGGCACTCGTCACTTGTTCTGAACGGTAAATTTTAAGTTGTTTCACTAATTTATTAGACTGATCATCATGGGAAGAAAGCAGGTTATCATAATCCGTTCACCCCTTTCGGATCTCCGTCATGTACTTGTAGAAAAAAGATCAGAAACTGATTCCCATCTGCTTACACGTCTCAATAAAGGTATTATAAACCGCCGAACGCAAAGCAGCCTCTGTACTAAGAAGGACAGACTGTTTTTTCTTTGTAACGGTCAAAGACTATATCGCCCGTTCGGCTGCCAGATTATCTATTGTATAATCTCCATCCTTTCGGTAAACAAAGAATTGACTCCAAAACTTATGAAGATAATTCAAGACGGTTTGCATTAAATCACGCATCCTTTCCTCTGGGGTAAGGCAAGAAATATATCAAGACACTATTTGAGGACGCTTACTAATCAGTCTTCTATCTCACTATTCGGATATGGATTTTCCTCCAAACTCTTTAAATGCTCCACAATCTCAAACTCTTCCCTCGTCAATTCCCGATCCTTCCAACCGTCTATTATTGCATGTGCCTCCGTCGCTAGCTCTTCGTCAAAGACCTCGGCGTAACAAGCTACCAACAAACGACATTTCAGCAGAGAGACGGGAAGTGTATCCAAGAGATCCCAACTACGATTGAGGACCGACTGGATTTTATCTTCCTTATCACCGTGATTATAAATGGTAGCATTATAGCCGGTCAACAAAGCGATACAAAGAGAAGCTTCCTCTTCGAGGGTACGTCCATGTGAACCGAAAAGATGCTCACAACGATGATACACATCCGTATTCAACTGACGGAAACGGTCGGAATAGATGGGTTCGCCATCCAGACCTAAATGGAGAAGTTCGTGCGAAACGGCGCACAAAGAATCGATTTCTGATTGCAAAGACAACATGGTGATTTATTTACGTATTGGAATATGCACCACAGAGGGCACAGAGTTCACAGAGTTTTTAATTCTTTATTAATTCGATTAAAGAGGGATGAATGAAGGCCGTGGCAACTGCCATAACCCCCTGGATGGAAACCACCACACGGCGGTCACCTTTGATACGGACAAACTCACCCTCAACTCCCTCGAAGATGCCACCGGTGACACGGACACGGTCTCCCTTTTTCATGGAAACGACTGAAGGATCCAGATAAACAACCTGTTCATCGTAATTACCGGCAACGGCGATAAAACTACGCATTTGGACTTCAGGAATGGTAATAGGCTGACGGGTCTCACGGTCCATGATATAACGAATAGGAAGAGAAGCCCCGACAGTGGATTTCATTTCGTCAACCTCACTGCGAGTGGCATAAACAAAAACCAAGTTGTGAACAACAGGAACCAATTTACGGATCTTACGCTCACCACGGAATACGTATTCATAGCGCATTGGAAGAAAATTCCTCACTCCGCGGGAGTCCAGGTATTCCTTAAAGGCAAGCTCACGGCTATAGGTGATACGAAGGGCGTACCAGGATTTATTAATGCTATTGTTCACAAAAGGATATAATTGGGGGACACCGGGGTAGTGAAACACCTTCCGGTCAAGTTTGCTAATTCTGTTGTTTGCCTTGCAGCGTATATCATTTCATCAGGTACTCCCCTATCACAGGAGAGACAGTTTGAAAAAGAAGAACAGAAAACAAAGTTTTGAAAAAACAGGGCTTTACTGATCTTACAATCTGTAAACGAGTCTATTATGAAGCGAAAGTGTTTCAAAAGACGATCGTCTTTTGAAACACACTTTTTTAAAGATCCAGACAATTAAAATACATATAAAAGCAGACAGATATTAAAGCGTTTTTTGTTAGTTTATAGACATTTGATTATCAAACAATTAAGTAGATCAAGCCATAAAGGAAAACATTTTTTTATTAAACATTTTGCAGTTATGAAAATACCCTCTATCTTTGCGTTCAATTAAACGATCGTTTATTGAAACACTCACTTTTTTAAGAATTATTTCATTTAATGTCAGACAATTAAGAAGAGAAAAGGTTTCATTTTCCCTTTTATTTCCCCTTTAATTCCACATTCATTTGCCCACTGAAAGATTACTCTCTACCTTTGCAACATATTAACAACATTTAGTTATTGATTAAATAAAAAAATCATGAATAAAGAAAATGAATTATTACAGGCAGTGAACAAAAGTGTAAAAAAACGCCAACACTAAAACACAACCTCCTATCACAGAATCTATTAAAGAAACAAGAGGCAGAAAAACAGGAGCGCAGATACCGGGAATTATCTCCAACAATGAAGGAGTTATAAAAGCGCTGATAGAATCCTACATATTGGACGCAAAAGAACAAAATATCAAGACATGCAAAGATTCGTTGGCACGCTACATAGAGGAAAAAGAACTTTTTGGAAAAATGAGAAATGGAGTATTCAAACCATTAGTTTTCAGCACAATCAGGAATTACGTCAACGAAATCTGGAATAAGATGGAAAGAAAGAAAAAGAACCAAGAAGGAAAGCGCTGAAATACGTACAATGAATTTTATCAAACCGTAATACATTCGATCCGACTTACCTTTGGGGCGATAATTTATCTATTAACCCTTTAAATCATATACGTATGAAACAGAAGAAAAGACCGGCATCACAAACTGAAGCCATGAAACTGAGATGGAAAAAACGGATTGTCTTTGAAAAAGGATATACCGAACAGTGTGCGGAATGGATGGCGGAACGCCTGGAAGCGTTAACCGACCACCTGCAATACGGGCACGCAGCCATCGCTTATCAGAAGCAGAACGGAGACTTCAGGTTGGTAAAAGCGACACTGATCTACTATGAAGCGGAATTCCACAAAAAGTATGATCCCACACAAATAGAAGGCGCAGTAGTCTACTGGAATGTGGATGAACAGCGATGGACGACATTCCAGATGGAGAACTTCATGGAGTGGAGACCGATCGTATAGGGCGCCACCACAGATTACACGGATTTTCACCGATGAATTATTTTTATTTTGAGAAATCAAGTGAAGACATCTTTGGGAATCCGGGGTAATTTATGGTGAATGTATTATTGAAAGTACAAACGACCAATCTAAAAAACAATGGCAATAGCATATGACGGGATCAACTATTTCCCGGTGGGCGTAAACTTCATGGAAGAGAACGCAATGGAAGTGATAGAAGCTAAATATGGAATAAAGGGTTCGGCAATCGTACTGAAACTGCTGTGCAAAATATACAAAGAGGGATACTTCATCCGTTGGGATGAAGAGCAGTGTCTGATTTTTGCCAACAAGGCGGGAAGAGAGGTGCAGGCCGCTGAGGTACAGGGGATCATTGAGATCCTCTTCATCAAAGGGATATTGGACAGAAACAGTTATCTGGCAAACGGAATACTGACTTCGGCAAACATACAGAAGATATGGATGGAGGCAACAAAGCGAAGAAAAAGGGATCTGAAAGCATTGCCCTATCTGCTGGTGAACGACTTGACTCAGCAGGAAACAGAAGCGCCGGAAGGTGAAAATGTAACCATTAGCCCGGGAAATGTAGTACATGATGTAACCGTTAACGCAAAAAATGCATGCAATTCCGGACAAAGTAAAGTAAAAGAAAAGAAAGCAGAGGAAAATAAAGAATTACCCCCCTCAGCTCCCCCCAAGGGGAAGAAAAAAGAATGGGAGGAGGTTTCTGCTCCTCTCCCGATACCCGGATACGCCTTCAACACAATTACACACAATTATCCGGGACTGACGGATACACTCAAAAGACTGGGGATTACCGAAGCAGGAGAGGTGAATGCCATACTCAGGCTATCGGATTATGGAAGGAAAGGAACACGGGTATGGCAACTGATTGCCAATACTTGCTGGAGTGACATAGGGGTAAAAGGAAGGTATCTGATAGCAGCACTGAATAAGGCAAAAAGAAAATAATCCGGATAGGAAAGTACAGTTTGCAGTTGATAAAAAAGCAAGTATACCGGTTTCCATCCGGAAGGTTCTCTGTCGGGAATGGAAAACGGGACATACATTTAAACAAATGATCTACAGCCACTTCAGAGCACAATATTTCAATCTGCAGAAGCTTTATTTTAACGTTACGTTAAAGTTCGTTTTTCGTCTGCAAATAGCAAATTCTTTAAATGCAAAAGACTTGTTATTTGCAGACAAGAACAAAGCCATCGGAAAATGGCCTTAACAATGTTAACGGGCAAAAGGCATAAAATATCCTCTTCCACTGTATACAGTTATATTGTTATTTACCTCTTCCGGCAGATGCAATCCACCAGATGATCATTCATAAATCCGGAGGCCTGCAAGTGAGCATAGCAAATCGTAGTTCCAAAGAATTTAAATCCCCGTTTTTTCATATCCTTGCTCATGGCATCAGATTCGGGAGATGATACCGGAATCTCACTCAATGATTGAAATGTATTGACAATCGGTTTTCTGTCGGGAAAGAATGATAGAGTATAGTCATAAAAACTACCGAACTCCTTTTGTACGGCGAGAAATAACCTTGCATTTGTGATGGTCGATTTGATCTTCAGACGATTTTTCACAATGCCATCAAAGTGCATCAACCGTTCAACATCTTCATCGGTCATTTGTGCCACCGACTCAGCATCGAAATTGCAAAAGGCTTTGCGATACCCCTCACGTTTCTTAAGGATGGTTATCCAACTCAAGCCGGCCTGAGCACTCTCCAACACAAGAAACTCAAACAGCGTCTTGTCATCGGTCACCAATTTTCCCCACTCTTGATCATGGTACTTCACATACAGTTCGTCACTTCCGCACCAACCGCAACGTCCGTTTATTATATCTTGCATAATTATAACACTTAATAGTACGATACAAAGATAGTAGATTCACCATGTCGCACCAAATATCGATAAACAAAACACAAGCAATTATTTTTTTCAGTATATCCCCCACACTTCCGGTTTTTTTCGTACTTTTACAGCTTGTTGGAAAGTTATGCACTTCCGGCATCAGAGAACAGATAAAAAGAAAAAACAATATATAAAATGAATCACAAATGGAATTATCGACCCATCACACAAGAACAGGCAGAGATAAGCCGGGCATTGGCTCAGGAACTAGGCATTAGCCCCGTCCTGGGACGACTTTTGGTACAAAGGGGAATTACGAAGGCACAGGATGCCAAGAAATTCTTCCGTCCGCAATTGCCCGATTTGCATGATCCATTCCTAATGAAGGATATGGACATCGCAGTGGAACGCCTGAACATGGCGATGGGAAAGAAAGAGCGCATTCTGATTTATGGAGATTACGATGTGGACGGTACCACGGCTGTGGCACTGGTCTACAAGTTCATTCAACAGTTCTATTCGAACCTTGACTATTACATCCCTGACCGTTATAACGAAGGATACGGAATTTCCAAAAAAGGAGTTGACTACGCCGCTGAAACCGGAGTAGGGCTTATCATCGTACTGGACTGCGGCATTAAAGCCGTAGAAGAGATTGCGTATGCCAAAGAGAAGGGAATTGACTTCATCATCTGCGACCATCATGTACCGGACGACATATTGCCCCCTGCCGTTGCCATCCTGAATGCCAAACGACTGGATAATACATACCCATACACTCATCTTTCGGGATGTGGCGTAGGCTTCAAATTCATGCAGGCTTTTGCCATCAGTAACGGCATTGAGTTTCATCACCTGATTCCGTTGCTCGACCTGACCGCCGTAAGCATTGCATCGGATATTGTACCGATCATGGGCGAAAACCGTATCCTGGCCTATCATGGGTTGAAACAGCTGAACGGCAATCCGAGCGTAGGACTGAAAGCGATTATCGATGTATGCGGATTATCGGAAAAAGAAATTACGGTGAGCGACATTGTATTCAAAATAGGTCCCCGCATCAATGCTTCCGGACGTATACAGAACGGAAAAGAAGCGGTAGACCTGTTGATTGAGAAAGATTTCTCGGCAGCACTCGAGAAAGCCGGACAAATCAACCAATACAACGAAACCCGGAAGGATCTGGATAAGAGCATGACGGAAGAAGCCAATAAAATCGTAGCCGAACTGGAAGGCTTGGCAGACCGTCGTTCGATAGTGCTTTACAATGAAGACTGGCACAAAGGAGTGATCGGAATCGTTGCCTCACGATTAACGGAGATTTACTATCGTCCGGCAGTCGTACTGACCCGGACGGATGATATGGCAACCGGTTCGGCACGTTCCGTATCCGGTTTCGATGTTTACAAAGCTATCGAACATTGCCGTGACTTGCTCGAAAACTTCGGAGGGCATACCTATGCTGCCGGGCTATCGATGAAAGTGGAAAACGTACAGGCATTCACCGAGAGATTCGAAAGTTTCGTGTCGGAACATATACTGCCGGAACAGACCAGCGCAGTGATCGATATCGATGCCGAAATAGATTTTAAAGATATCACGCCGAAGTTCTTCAATGAATTGAAACGATTCAACCCGTTCGGTCCCGACAACCAGAAACCGGTGTTCTGCACACATCACGTGTACGATTATGGAACAAGCAAGGTAGTCGGTCGCGATCAGGAACACATCAAACTGGAACTGGTAGACAACAAATCGAACAATGTGATGAACGGCATCGCCTTCGGACAAAGTTCACACGTGAGATATATCAAAACCAAGCGATCATTTGACATCTGCTATACCATTGAAGAGAACACCCACAAACGGGGGGAAGTGCAGTTGCAGATTGAAGATATCAAACCGATAGAGTGACTTACCAAGAGATTTTAAAGCAATACTGGGGTTATGATTCCTTCCGCGACCTGCAGGAGGACATCATAACCAGCATTGGCAATGGAAAAGACACACTGGGACTGATGCCCACCGGAGGCGGAAAGTCAATTACGTTTCAGGTTCCGGCCCTTGCCAAAGAGGGATTGTGCATTGTCATCACCCCACTGATTGCTCTAATGAAGGATCAGGTGCAGAACCTGAAAAAGCGCGGAATCAAAGCGATAGCCATCTATTCAGGAATGACACGGCAAGAGATTGTGGTAGCATTGGAGAACTGCATCTTCGGCGACTATAAGTTTCTATACATCTCTCCCGAACGGTTGGATACCGAAATCTTCCGGGCCAAACTCCGGTCCATGAAAATCAGTATGATTACGGTAGACGAAAGCCATTGCATCTCACAATGGGGATATGACTTTCGGCCGGCTTATCTGAAAATAGCGGATATCAGGGATCTCGTACCGGATGCTCCGGTCTTGGCACTGACCGCCACGGCCACTCCCGAAGTAGTGAAGGACATACAGGAGCGCCTCCGCTTCCGGGAAGAAAACGTGTTCCGTATGAGCTTCGAACGAAAGAATCTGGCATACATCGTTCGCCCCACTGATAATAAAAACGGGGAGTTGCTGCACATACTGAACCGGATACAAGGCAGCGCGATTGTATATGTACGAAGCCGGCGAAAAACCAAAGAAACAACCGAGCTGCTGGTAAACGAAGGAATCACGGCCGACTTTTATCATGCGGGACTGGATAACGCAACCAAAGATCTTCGCCAAAAACGATGGCAAAACGGAGAAAGCCGGGTGATGGTAGCTACCAACGCATTCGGTATGGGCATTGACAAACCGGACGTACGTATCGTCATCCACCTGGACCTGCCCGACTCACCGGAAGCCTACTTTCAAGAAGCGGGACGGGCGGGACGAGACGGACAAAAGGCATACGCGGTGATACTCTATGCCAAGTCGGATAAAACAACGCTCAGCAAACGCATTGCAGATACTTTCCCGGATAAAGACTATATAAAAGATGTGTACGAGCATCTGCAATATCATTATCAGATGGCGATGGGCGACGGGCTGGGATGCATGTATGACTTCAGCCTGGAAGAATTCTGCCGTAAGTTCAAATATTTTCCCGTACCTGCAGACAGCGCACTGAAGATATTGACACAGGCAGGATACCTGGAATATACCGATGAGCAAGACAATGCCTCACGGATTATCTTCACGATCCGCCGGGATGAGTTATATAAACTCCGTGAGATGGGAGAAGCTGCAGAGAAACTGATACAAATGATTCTGCGATCTTACACGGGTGTCTTTACAGACTATGCCTACATCAGCGAGCAGACTCTGGCGGTACGTACGGGACTGACCCGGCAACAGATTTACGACTTGCTGGTGATGCTGAGCAAGCGCCGTATCGTCGACTACATCCCACACAAAAAAACACCTTACATTATATATACACGTGAGCGGATAGACCTCCATTATCTGCAAATACCCCGAGCAGTATATGAAGAACGGAAAGAACGCTATGAAACCCGTATCCATGCCATGGTGGAATACGTCACTTCGGAGAATGTCTGCCGTAGCCGGATGCTGCTCCGCTACTTCGGAGAGAAGAACGAACATAACTGCGGGCAATGTGACGTCTGCCTCAGCCACCGCGCCGAACCGGATATATCACAAAGCACCTTCGACGGACTGAGAGAGCAAATATGCGCTCTGCTGAAAGAGCATCCGATGACTCCGGCGGAGATAGCTTCACACATAAATACAGATAAAGAGCAGTTGAGCGAAGTGATACGGTTTATGCTGGACGAGGGCTTACTGAGCTCTGAGAACGGACTGCTTACTGAAAAAACTTCCTGAAAAGCAACAGGGTTATGTGATGAAATTACTACATTTGCAACCAAACTAAAAAAACTTTGATCATGCCGAACTTCTTTAAATCTTTTTTTGCGGGGAAAACAGAAAACCCTGAGGAAGAAAAACAAAAAAACGCCAAAAAGAACTTTGAGATATTTAAATATGACGGCCTGCGTGCCCAACGTATGGGACGTCCGGACTATGCCATTAAGTGCTTTAACGAAGCGCTGGCCATTGAAGAAGATTTCGAAACACTGAATTATCTGAGCCAGCTTTACATCCAGACCGGTGAATTCGGGAAAGCACATGAGTTGCTGGAACGTATGATCGTGCTGGAACCAGAATTGACAAGCACATACCTGACCCTGGCCAATCTCTGCTTCATGCAAGAAGATTATCAGGAGATGGCCGATGCCGCCCAGAAAGCCATCGCACTGGAAGAAGGAAACGCAATGGCACACTACCTGTTGGGCAAAGCCAATCATGGATTGGATAACGGAATAATGACCATCGCCCATCTGACAAAAGCCATTGTGCTGAAAGATGATTTCACGGAAGCCCGACTGCTCCGTGCCGAAGCACTGTATAAGATGCAGCAATTTGCAGAGGCTATGGAAGATATTGAAGCCATACTTGCACAGAATCCGGACGAAGAAGCTGCCCTCCTGCTACGTGGCAAAATAAAAGAAGCCACCGGAAAGGAAGAAGAAGCAGAGACGGACTATCTCCATGTGACAGAGATAAACCCCTTCAACGAACAAGCTTACCTATATCTGGGACAACTATTTATCACACAGAAGAAATTGACAGCTGCTATTGAGTTGTTTGACGAAGCTATCGAGCTGAACCCGAACTTTGGAGCCGCCTATCATGAACGGGGACGTGCCAAACTATTAAACGGGGACAAAGACGGTTCGATTGAAGATATGAAGAAATCGCTGGAGCTGAACCCGAAAGAGGGAGAGAACCTGAATGGACAGTTCAATAATCAGCAAGCAGAAACAACCCCCAACGTATTGGGACTGTAAACTAACCGTTCTGATACAGTCATTTCCCGGACCGGAACCTTATTCCCTCCTGTCCGGGAAATGATTTGTATCATTCCATATTATCCGTGTGCGGACGAAGAAAGCACAACTGCATGCCCAAAGCCAACAATACAATACCTCCCAGAATAGCAAATCCCAATCCCAGGTTGCCACCGTCCGTCCATTTTCCAAACAAGCTTGTTACAACTGCTCCGGCAAAAACTCCGGTCATATTCATTATACCATAGGCCGTTGCCCGATATTTGGCCGAAACAAACTGGCACAAAATAGGCATATTATTGGCATCGAACATACCGAAACCGACCCCAAACAGAAATCCTGCACCTACTATACTGATGAAACCATTGCCTAAGCCCAATAAAAGAAGCGCAGGTATGGTCAACCCTAACCCGATTGCGCCTGTATAGATACGTCCGCGTATGTCTTTGCATACCCAACGGTCTGACAATAACCCTCCCAGAATAACTCCGATAAAAGAAGAGACAGCAATCGTTATAGTGGATATAGGCCCTGCCTCAGCCATAGGGATATCGAGATTCTCAGCGTACAGGGTAGGCAACCAATTCTTCGTAGCCCATCCGGGAAGACTGGGAGCCGCAAAATAGAACAGAATAATCCAAAAAGCAATATTACCGAATAAAAGAGTCACTCCTTTAAACAACGGAATCTTTTTTGATTTATCTGTATGCATGGCCCGAATGCCCCTGGCATGTTCTTCATTTTCACGAAGGAATATAATCAAGACCAATGCATAGACAATGCCTACAATACCGAACCAATGGAATGTAGTATGCCACGAATAAGCCGCAGCTACCGTAGCACCAAACCCGCCAATAGCCTGACCGGCATACAGTCCCGTCATATGGATACCGACTGCCAGCGAACGTGATTTCTCCTGATGCCAATCGGCTATCAAGGAGAGGCCCGCAGGAATGTATAATGCCTCACTGACTCCCATCAATGCGCGCAACCAGTAGATTTGATTAAATGTATCGGCATACCCCATACCATAAGTGACCGCCGACCAGACAAAAAGACTCCCGACAATCAACCATTTACGACTGACGCGATCGGCAATAATTCCTGCCATCGGACTCATAAGACCGTAAATCCAAAGGAAGACTGCCATTAGCCGCCCAAAATTGGTAGCCGACTGCAATTCTATAATATCTATCTGCATCGCATCTTTCATGGTTGACAGCATCTGACGATCCATATAATTTAATAATGCCACAAACCATAAAAGTCCGACAACGATCCAAGGATATATTTTTCTATTTTTCATACCAACTATCTCCCTTTATATGATTTACCTTTACCTATGAGCTCTTTCAACTGTATTTGTTGGAAAACCATCTGTGCCTGGCTACTTTCATAAAAAACACCAATCGTAGAATCATTGACCGAGGTTATACAGGAATAGCCAAAACTTCCCAACTCATCCAACATGATTTTCCGGCCTGAATCCCAGGTACTTCCATCATCCAGGCTGCACTTTAACGTCATATGGTCTCTACTGTCATAAGACTCCGGATTGCAGAATAAAAGAAGAGTCTTTTGTCTGCCGTTTTCCTGATAAGTATGTCGATGAATGCTTGCCATACAAGTAGGCTCTATCAATGCTTTTCGGGAAGTGGGATGTTCCGTCCATGTGCTTCCCAGATCGGCGGTGACACAAATACGGCGCCCATTGACCTTTTTATTACCGTGATTACGGTTATCACGCATATTCAACATGACGCTGCCATCCTGTAATTCGACTGCCATACACTCCGTAGTGTTGTGATAAGCCGGCTTAGCGGCTATCCATGTTTTTCCCCCATCCTTGCTATACGTAATATTAGAGAATGGTATTCCATCTTTATCACGGCCTTGTGTGGGAAATATTAATGTACCGTCTTTCAAAGTAATGCCATGCCCCGGTGCCGGAGCATACAGCCACCATTCCGGTTTCTTGGTTTGTGCTGTTATATTTACAGGGTCACTCCAAGTCAGTCCGTCATCCACGCTTTTCGTAATCAAGAACTGACAGGTCTCTTTAACCCCGAGCCCGGGCTGAGAACCTTTCGCATGCCATTGGTGTATCCAACGGGTACTGTCCTGCGTCATTCCTTCCACCCATTTACCCGATCGGGGATCTAAGACTCCATACATCCAGAGTCCCGCCACATAAATAGTACCGTTCTTTTCATCGGTCAGGATACAAGCATCACTGATTCCATTATATTTCTCTGGCAATCCACCCCACTTTTTGCGGTCGAGCACTATCTGCATCGGCTGCCAGCTCATTCCACCATCCAGGCTTCGCATCATCGCAATATCGATATCACCTTGCAAGTCACGCGAACTATCGTAACGGGCATCAAATATGGCCATCAAAGTTCCTTTCAGGGAAGTAGTAATGCCGGGAATACGCGAAGTATGAACTCCGTCTTCCCCTCTTTGCCGTACAGCAACCCCGGTACGGAGTGCGACAATCGGACGAACGGAAGTTACAGAAGCCTTACCACAAGTCGTTGTCACATGATCACAACTGACCGTCACACGATGGGTTAAGTCAACTTTATCTTTCAATTTAACAGTTACCCACAGTATGGTAGTATCTGATTTCAATTCCAACGGAGTGTCTAAAACCGTTTTTAAAGCGGGAGCAACTGAGTCGACACACTTTTCCCAGTCAGAAAGCCCCCTCTTTCCGGCAACTCTATATAAACTCAAATGAGTTAAATCGGTCAACAAAGTAGTACCTTTCAGGGATAATCCGATCTCCTTTACAAAACATGGTCCCGGACAGCTCTTTATCAACTTTAATTGCAAAACCGGATTAATCTCCTTTTTTGTCAAGACCGGTACTATGGGCTGTCGAACAATAACTTTCACCCGCTCGGCACGTAACGGAGTACTGAGTAAAAAACAACTAAATAAAAACAATATCGAAATATAACGCATATTGGTAAAATTGGGGATAAAAGTTAATATAGCATTTTATCAGTTTCTTCAAGTTTGAAGCGTACGCCGACAATGGAGTGTTGTTCGGGGCCCGGCCGCATCTTAACATAAGTGATGGCGACAATAGTCCCATCCGGTAGGATTTCGAGACCAGGATATCCACAATCCGAACCGGCATAACTATGTAAAAGCTTTATTTTATATTGTCCGGAAGTTCCCTCAAGCAAATCTTTATAATTACCGACCCAGGCTACAAAATGCCCTTTCGTCGGACTGTTGGGAGCCATATCCCGAAAGACGGCAATCATACGACCGTCAGGAGTAAACTTTATTACATGCCTGTCTCCGGTCAGGCCCCAGGGAGTTTCTTGCAAAGGAGACCAGGTGGTTCCCTCATCATCAGAAAACATCATCAGAGAATTGCCTACCCGGTTATTTTCACGCGCTACACAGACAAGCCGTTTGCCATCGGGAGCACGGAAGACACAGGGTTCACAGGGTGAACGCCCCTCCATCTCGCCTACTTTCACCGACTCGCTCCAGGTCAATCCTCCGTCATGTGAGACAGATTGCCACAAAGTCAACGGAGGACGGTCCCGATCATTCAGTCCACGGTGATACAACCCGAGATAATCGCCATTCTTCAATTTTACAATGCTTGAAAACGCCATCACACAAGGTTTATTCAAACTACGGACCGGACTCCAGCTCTTCCCTCCGTCTTCACTATAAGTCATAGGCATGTCCGGCCAGGCACTAAACACAAAGACACGTTCTTTCCCCTGCTTATCCGTCAGTTTGTAAATACTGGGACAATTGCTCATCGTCTGCCAGTCAGCAGGGGTTTTACCATTTTTCCAAGTCAGCCCGGCATCCTTACTTTCGGCTATGAAAGACGCTTTACCTCCATGCCCGTAAGACCAGGTACAAAGAATAGTCTTATGATCATCCATCATTACAGTAGTAGGATGTCCGTTATATAAATCCGGTCTGCCCGGAGCTATTGTCACCTGCCGTTCACGCTGCCCCGATATGTCGATCCAAGGCAGATTGGGATGGACATTTTGTCCGATTGAAGGAACAGCACAAAACAATAGAAACAGTTTCAAGATTGTGTTCTTCATAAACTTATGCTTTAAATTATTATACTTCCATATCAAAAGAACTGTGTAAAAGTATATAACAGCTACTCCACACAGTTCCTTCTTTTTATATTCTATCTCTCTACATTACTTTCGTACCCATCTGTCTGCACCAGTTTGTCATTTAAGACCATATCATTATAATTGATTGGGAAATACAATGGATAACCGGGCTTGTCATTCAAATTGGGCACCTCCTTATAAATGTCAATGGTCCCGCCACAATGGAAACGCACCAAATCAAACCATCGTTTTTGCTCTATAAAAAGCTCTCTTAAACGTTCGTCACAGATTTCTTTCTCTACAGCAATCTTATCTTTCGGGCCATCATAGGGCTCCAGGCCCGCCCGGTCACGAACCTCATTCAAATCGACAAGAGACTCAGATATCTTATTGAGTGCAGCATTGGCCTCAGCACGCAACAGAAGAAGATCTCCCCAACGATAAGCTATCAAGTCATCGTCAAAATAACGATCGTCGGAATAGGCCTTCCCCCTGAATTTGTTTGTCTGGGTTAAAATCAGGTTACCATCTTTATCCACCAAATCAATCATGGCGACTTTATAGCGCCTATCGCCCGGATACTTAAGATACAACTCTCTGGCCTTGTCACTTGGGGCATAGACATGGCGGCTCTGATTAGGTGAAGTTGCCGCATCGGCCAAGTTGACAGCCATCGATAAATTATCGGTTCTCGATGTAGTGTTGGTTGCAATAGAAAGATTTCCAGTTTCATAACGTTCAAAATAAAAAGAGAAAATGATCTCATTATTCTTTTTATTATCATTGGCAAATACCTTTGCATAATCCGGTAGCAAAGACACTCCACTCCCGCCTACCTGATCGATTGCCTTGATCGCTTCTTCCATATCCGCATTTCCACCATTCAGGACCTTTGCCTTCCACATTAAAACATCGGCTTTCAAAGCATAGGCAGCCGGCTTTGAAGCTAAATTCTTATTGATATATCCATCCTCCGGAAATAACAGGACAGCCTGTTCTATATCTTCAAGGATCAACTTCATGACGTCTTCTTTGGGAGAGCGAGGTTTTAGTTCAACGTTGTCCGAAAGCACAGGATCAGTAATGATGGGAGCATCTCCCCAAATGCGTACTATAAGAAAATAAGTATATGCTCTTAAGAAATGGCACTCAGCTTTTATACGATTCTTCTCAGTCTCATTAGTAAACTTCAGACTTTCAATTTTATTGAAAAGAAGATTGGCGTGATGAATGATATTATAAGCCGAGCGATAAGAAGGAGCATTGCTCTCAAGCAATGTGTGAGCCCATGCCACACTTGTAGGGCCGATTTCACCGGCTTTAAAAGCATCTCCTCGATCTTCACCGTAATAAGAAGTATTATTCAGGTCACGCACCTTATTGTAAATGCCCGTAAGATAAGCTTTGGCATCTCCCGGAGTTTTCCAGAACGACTGTGAAGTGATGGTAGAAACCGGATCAACCTCCAACAAGCTACAACTGCAAATCCATGTGCAGCAGAGAATACAGATCAATATTTTTGTTGCTTTCATAGTGAAAATCATTTTAAAAAGTTAGTCTTACACCAAAGTTAAATTGAATCGGGAGGAAGTATTCACCGGTCTCTTGTCCATCGTACTGTTCAGGATTTAATCCGTCAAAGGCTGTAATGTATCCGATATTTGTCACACCGGCATTCAAAGAAACCCCTTTCACCTTCATTTTAGAACATACGGAACGCGGTAGTTCATAACCTAACGAAACCTCACGGAAGCACAAATAATCTCCCTTTGAATAATAAGCCGTATTGTCGGCATTTCCATTTGAATTCATCCCGGCATAAGCTATTGTACGCATGTGATTGCGATATCCGTTATCCCAGTCCGAAGCAACATCGTAACGCGGATACTTGGCTGTTGCAGCATCACCAGTCTGCCACCAGATGTTTCCATTCGTAACGTCAGTAGTCGTTATAATAGCATTGCGTGCATTGGCATTGGCACGGCATCTCCATATATTGGCAATGGAATGTCCTAAAGCAAAATCGACAACCAAACGAAGAGAAAAATTCTTGTAAGACAAATTATTAATCAAGGCTCCCTTCTTATCCGGATTGGCCCAGCCAATAAAAGTAATATCCTTATCATCGATAACTCCATTATTGTCAAGGTCGGCCCAGATAGCATCTCCGGCAACCTTTTTCTTATTCATCTTAGAACCGGAAACCTTGGTGTCGACCGGAGCTTTTGCAGCTTCTTCATCTGTATCGTATACCCCCAGATACTTATATCCCCAACGTCCGCCTATCCTCTCGCCTTCGGCCAGGCCGCCGGTCTCAACATAAGTACCGGATTTAGCATCCCATACAAGTCCGCCCTGTACCCGATTTTTGTCTCTCCCATTATAAGGAAGCTTTTTCATATACGTCCTGTTCATACTGAAAGTACCCGTAACATCCCAACTCACGGGGGAAGTTGTTGAAAGAGGATGTGCTGTCAGCGATAACTCAAAACCTTTGTTCTGTACAGTCCCCAAATTGGCCTTTATAGAACTAAAACCTGTCTGTGCCGGAAGAGCTTTGTCATACAAACGATCGGAAGTCAATTTATTATATCCGGTTACCGACAGTTCAAGACGATTATCAAAGAAACCGGCATCAAAACCATAATCCACATTAGAGGTTGTTTCCCATACCAAACTGTTATTGGCAAGTACACTATTCAGTACCCCCGGATTTCCGGCATAAATATATGAAGCATATTCGCCTTGTGTATTAGAATACGACAACTTATTATTTCCGGTCTGTCCCCAGCTCGCCCGCAACTTCATCCGGCTGACAACGGTTTTGGGAAACCAGTCTTCATAATGCATATTCCATCCTCCGGATACGGCCGGAAACAATGCGAATTTATGATCTTCGGCAAATTGGGAGGCTCCGTCATAGCGTGCTGAAACCGTCAGCAAATAGCGGCGCTTATAGTCATAATTGACACGGGCAAAGAAACCTACCAGTACTTCTTTATCCAAAGAGGAAGTGGTACGCTGTAAATCGGGCTTGGTAGGCGCCAACGTAGGTACATAATCCGTAGGGGCTTCCGAGCCTGTTCCCTTCAATTTATAGGTATCGTCCTGGGTATAGTTCATACCTATCATTGCATTAAAAGTGTGCTTATCACTGAATACTTTATCATAGGTAAACACCGCGTCTGCCATGATTTGCTTATACTGATCGTGTTTCTCGAGTGTTTTACGACCTTTATTAAACTCGTTATACTTCTCAAAAAAACGATAGATATTTTCCTGCATATAATAGGAGGCTGACGGTTTAAAATGCAATCCCTTCAGAATCTCCCAATCCAATCCTAACTGAATCGTGTTTCGATAAGCTTTGTCCGAAATATCCTGATAATATAATTCGTGCAGTCTATTCCGAGGTGAGCCTCCGGCTTCACCAATACCGGGAGTTCCATCGTCATAATACAGACGGAAGGTCGTAGGATAGCGAGAAGAACGGTCCATTGTGCTTGTGCCCGAGTTCTCCGGATCAGTCGCTTTATTCGAGATTGTGGAGTGTTTCAATCCGACGGTTAATTTTAAATTACTGCGAAGATTGTAATTTCCATTGGCAGTAAGGCTGAAACGATCGTACCCCGTACCCAGAACAATACCTTCTGAATTAATATACCCCAGACTCACATAATAATTACCTTTGTCATTTCCACCGGAAGCACTCAGATCGTAGTTGTGTGTCAATGCAGTCTGAAACAATACATCTTTTTGATAGTGATTGTCTTTAAATATCAACTGTTTTCCCGAATAAGGATCGGTCATCGTTTCATATCCTTGTCTGTTCAGCAAATCGTCGACATAAGACTGCCCCATATTGGAAATCAAATCATCTAAATATTCGGTAGTGAAACGAGAATAGCCATATCCTTCCAAGGCTCCATTTTTATAATTGATATTACCTGTTGAATAAGGATATGCGCCGCCTTCCAGGCGTCCGCTGACATTCGCGTCATTGATTCCGCGGGAACCGGCTAAGCGGGAAGCATACAGATAGTCGCGTGCACCAGAAAACGGATAATGCTGCCGAATCTGCTCAACTCCCAAACGGTAGGAAGCGGAAATAGTGGCTTTACCATCTTTTGAAGAACCTTGCTTGGTAGTAATAAGAATGATACCATTGGCAGCCTTAGCACCATAAATTGCAGCGGAAGCGGCATCTTTCAATACTTCCATAGACTCAATATCTTCCTGATTGAGTCCATTCATATTGCTACGGACAACCCCATCAATGACAAAAAGAGGAGAGTCGTTAGCCGGATCGGTTGACCCGCCACGGATCAGCACTACCGGCTGTGCACCAGGCTGTCCGGTAGTCTGTCGAATATCCAGTCCAGCGACCTTTCCCTGTAGATTGTTCAAAGGAGATGCAGAGACAGAAGACATTAACTCCGCTTTCTTCACAGATACAACTCCTGAAGTAACAGTTGCCTTAGATTGAGTTCCATAACCGATGGCTACGACCTCGTCAAGTAGAACCGACTCATCTTCCAAAGTAATTTCATAAAATGTATTATTGGTTACTTTCAGATCTTTGGTTTTCATTCCAACAAAGGAGATTTGTAACAAAGATTTACGTGGGACCTTTAATTTAAATTTTCCATCGACATCGGTAGTTGTACCTATTTGTGTGTTCTTTACAATAACTGTAGCACCTATGACCGGTTCTCCGGATGTGTCCTTAACAACACCACTAATCTCAAAATTGCCACTTTGTTGAGCATGAACGGGTGCTAATGTCCCAATAAATGTCAATAAAACAACAATGAGACACTTAATTCGAGTAATTTTTCTCATCTTTGTATGCTTTTAATATAAAATTTAAGGCGTAGAGCGAAGGGGGTATATTCCGTCCAAAGTCTATTTCCCCTTCCCTACTTTTATTTTTTAATTCAAGAAACCTATTTTTTCAAGATCTCTTTTGAGCGAAGAATATTCATCATCGCCAAACGGTGTGATGGGCAGACGGCACCGGCCGCAATCAACACCTATTAAATTCATTATTGCTTTTCCTCCACGTACACCTCCTCCATATTTAATTATTATTTTTACTATTTCAATCGACTTCTGCTGCATCCGGCGAGCAGTACAGATATCACCTTTCTTGAACGCATCAAAAAGATTCTGATATACAACAGGTAAATAATTGTAGGTACTACCAACACCGGCAACGGCTCCTAAAGCCAATCCGGCAATCAGAATTTCATCGTATCCATGCAGCACTTCGAATTCTCCATTATTGAGTTCCAAGCATTCACCCATCTCCATCAGGTTATTGTGTGTGAATTTCGTTCCAACCAGATTAGGCATCGTTTTTTTTCCCTCTATAAGAAAAGAGCGAACCGAAAGAGATACTCCCGTCATAGACGGCATATTATAATAATAGAAAGGAAGATCGGGAGCACTTTGAGCAATTGGAGTAAAAAAGTCCACCAGATCCTTTACCGAAGAGGGTTTAAAAAAACAGGGAGCCATAGCGGCAAAAGCATCAGCTTCCACCTCTTGTGCATGCCGAGCCAGCTCCATAGCTTCCAATTGACAGTTACTACCCACATGCGCAATCACCTTAAAGCGTTTCCGGGCAGACTTTATCCACTGAGCAAGAATAACTTTACGCTCATCCGTAGTCAGTGAATGAGATTCTCCTGTGGTTCCACAAACAAATACACCTGCCATTCCTGATTCAGCCATCAGGTCGGCGTATTTGTCTATAACAGAAAGATTGATATCTCCCCGCGCATCCATAGGAGTAAAAGTGGCGGCAACCATTCCTTCCAAACGTTGATAATGTTTCATTTTATTATTTAATTAGATATTAATTAAGAATAAGGAATCTCTGATTGGAAACCCATTTCTCTGCGTCGATAACAAAGGTATAAAATGGCTGCGCAGCTATAATAAATTGTTATTTACCCGGTTACCCGCAATAAAAGAACGGCCATCCTCCAGATATTTCCCAAGGGAATGCTAAAATTCTGTTTGACTTTTTGCAATCCCCCGATTATTCGTTAACGATTCTACGTTTCATAAAAATCTTATATACGGCAAAATGTTTCTCAAGCGCCTTTCTGTAACCGGGCTCATCATGTTTCTCCAAAAAGTCGAGAAGGTCAGCGTGAGTTACCAATTCTCCCCGCTCTTTTATCTCTATATTAATAGGCTCGAGCAACTCTTTGAATTTATCTTTCACAAAAACCATTACGGGATGAATAATCTCCTGAAACTCACGGATAGTGGCATTGCCGGTTATTTCATAAAGTTTAGCATGAAAAGTAAATTCACTGATAGGGGCATATTCATTATTCTCAAAAGCGATACCCAATCGGACAATCTCTTTCAGTTCAATAATATCTTCCGGAGTTATATTCTGAAAGAGATCACTGCAAATTCCCAACTCTAAAGCAATTCTAAAACCTAAAAGATCAAACAGGGAATGCTCACTCAGAATGCGAGGATCGACAACCCGCTTCATGCCTCCAAGGATAGAAGGTTCGGTCAGAATCATTCCCCGCCTGGTACGTGTCTCGATCATCCCTACCATTTTCAATCGGCTGAGGGCCTCCCTCAGCACACTACGTGCCACACCCAAAGCAGCGGCCAGTTCCATCTCATTGGGAATGGCATCTCCTGCCCGCAGATCTTTGGTTCTAAAATAAGTAAGTAGGTTATCTTCGACCTGATCGACCAAAGTTATCGCCTGACCATGTAGTTTTAATGTATCCATAGTATAACAATTCAGTTTAGTTAAAATAAGATTAATCTTATTTGTCTGACAAATAAAAGAAGTTTTTAGGAGAAAAACTAGCATCTTAAGAACTGAAGCGTCCCATTTAGCAAACATTAACAAAGACAAGCCTGTATACTATATTATAAAGGCCATTTATAGTCATAAAAGCACAAATTGGGAATATAAACACATAAATCACAAAAAAAAGTTTGTTTTTTATTTGCGTTTAAGATAAAAGCATTAATTTTGCCTCAGATTTAAAACAAAAAGAAAATAGATCTGATGAACGTATTCACTTTTACATATTACTTCTTTTTTTACTTTTACTTTAGCCAGAAAGTAGAGCGGGAGTTTGTATGTATCAAGTGACAGGGTGCTTAAGAACTGAAATTAAGAGAAACTAATAATATGAATCCCGCTCCGACATGGACGCGGGATTTTTTTATACCATATACTCAATAGGAATGAAAAGAATAGCAATTCAAGGAACACTGGGCTCGTATCACGATATAGCCGCACACAAGTACTTCGAAGGAGAAGAGATAGAATTAATCTGTTGCGCCAACTTTGAAGATGTGTTTGCTGCCATCCGGAAAGATAGTCAGACCATCGGGATGCTGGCCATTGAAAACACGATTGCAGGAAGCCTGCTGCACAACAACGAATTGTTGCGCCAAAGCGGCACACAAATTATCGGCGAATACAAATTACGCATTTCGCATAGCTTCGTTTGCCTGCCCGAAGAGGACTGGAATGACATTACCGAGGTGAACTCTCACCCGATTGCCCTGATGCAATGCCGGGAGTTCCTGAACCAACACCCACGTATCAAAGTGGTAGAAGCCGAAGATACGGCTTTGAGTGCCGAAATCATCAAACGGGAAAACCTGAAAGGGCACGCCGCCATCTGTTCCCGTGCCGCTGCCGAACGCTACGGAATGAAGGTACTGCAGGAAGGCATCGAAACCAACAAACACAATTTCACCCGTTTTCTGGTAGTGGCAGATCCGTGGCAGGTGGACGAGATACGAAAGCAAAACACCGTTCTCAACAAAGCAAACATCGTTTTCACTCTCCCCCACTCCGAAGGAAGTCTCTCACAGGTTCTGTCTATTCTATCTTTTTATAATATCAACTTAACAAAAATACAATCGCTCCCTATCATCGGACGGGAATGGGAATACCAGTTTTACGTAGATGTAGCTTTCAACGATTACCTGAGATATAAACAATCGATTACAGCAATCACTCCATTGACGAAAGAACTTAAAATATTAGGCGAATATGCAGAAGGAAAATCAAACGTATAAGGTAGCGCCAGCCGACAGACTGGCCGGTGTAAGCGAATACTACTTTTCGAAGAAACTGAAAGAAGTGGCACGGATGAACGCAGAAGGTAAAGATGTAATCAGCCTGGGAATCGGAAGCCCGGACATGCCTCCTTCGGAACAGACCATCGAAACGCTATGTAATAATGCTCACGATCCGAACGGACACGGTTATCAACCGTATGTGGGTATACCGGAACTTCGCAAGGGTTTTGCCGACTGGTATAAACGCTGGTATGGAGTGGAACTGAATCCGGCAACAGAAATTCAGCCGCTGATCGGATCAAAAGAAGGCATCTTGCACGTGACACTCGCTTTTGTCAATCCGGGAGAACAGGTACTGGTGCCCAATCCGGGATATCCCACCTACACTTCGTTAAGCAAAATACTGGGTGCCGAGGTGGTGAACTATAACCTGAAAGAGGAAGACGGATGGATGCCGGACTTCGATGAACTGGAAAAGATGGATCTGAGCCGCGTGAAACTGATGTGGACCAACTATCCGAACATGCCTACCGGTGCCAACGCTACTCCGGAACTGTACAAACGCCTGGTGGAGTTTGCCCGCCGCAAGAACATCGTGATTGTGAACGACAATCCGTACAGCTTTATCCTGAACGATAAGCCGATCAGTATCCTGAGTGTGCCGGGTGCCAAAGAATGCTGTATAGAATTCAACTCCATGAGTAAAAGTCACAATATGCCGGGATGGCGTATCGGCATGCTGGCTTCGAACGCAGAGTTTGTACAATGGATTCTGAAAGTGAAAAGTAACATCGACAGCGGAATGTTCCGTGCCATGCAACTGGCAGCTGCCAAAGCACTTGAAGCGGATTCGACCTGGTACGAAGGCAACAATGTAAACTATCGGAACCGTCGTCACCTGGCCGGCGAGATTATGAAAACGCTGGGATGCACGTACGACGAAAAGCAGGTGGGCATGTTTCTCTGGGGAAAAATCCCCGCAAGTTGCGCCGATGTAGAAGAACTGACAGAGAAAGTGCTGCAGGAAGCACGCGTCTTCATCACTCCGGGATTTATTTTCGGAAGCAACGGAGCGAGATACATCCGCATCTCTCTCTGCTGCAAAGACGCCAAGCTGGCAGAAGCGCTGGAACGAATCAAATCAATAATGAAATAACAACTAAACGAATTAGATCGATATGGAACTCGAATCAATCTTATTGCCGGGTGTGGAAGATAAACGCCCGATGGTAATAGCCGGCCCTTGCAGCGCCGAAACAGAAGAGCAAGTAATGTCAACAGCTACCCAACTGGCAGCCAAAGGAGTAAAAATCTTCCGTGCGGGAATCTGGAAACCGCGCACCAAGCCGGGAGGTTTCGAAGGAATCGGTGTGGACGGACTGGCCTGGCTGAAAGAGGTGAAAAAAGAAACCGGCATGTACGTATCTACCGAAGTAGCCACCGCCAAACATGTGTACGAATGCCTGAAAGCGGGTATCGACGTACTCTGGGTAGGAGCACGTACCACTGCCAATCCTTTTGCCGTACAGGAAATAGCCGATGCACTGAAGGGAGTAGACATTCCTGTACTGGTTAAAAACCCGGTAAACCCGGACCTGGAATTATGGATCGGTGCTTTGGAACGCATCAACAACGCCGGACTGAAACGTCTGGGAGCCATCCACCGCGGATTCAGCAGCTACGACAAGAAGTTATACCGTAACTTGCCTCAATGGCACATTCCTATCGAATTGCGCCGCCGCATACCCGAACTACCTATCTTCTGCGACCCGAGCCACATCGGCGGAAAGCGCGAACTGGTAGCTCCTCTCTGCCAGCAGGCTATGGACCTGAACTTTGACGGATTGATTGTAGAAAGCCATTGCAACCCGGACTGTGCATGGAGCGACGCTTCACAGCAAGTGACTCCGGACGTACTGGACTATATCCTCAACCTGCTTGTCATCCGTAAAGAAACGCAGACAACGGAGAATCTGAACGTATTGCGCAAGCAGATTGACGAATGTGATGACAACATCATACAGGAATTGGCAAAACGTATGCGCGTAGCACGCGAAATCGGTACTTACAAAAAGGAACACGATATCACAGTGCTTCAGACCGGACGTTATAACGAGATTCTTGAAAAACGAGGTGCTCAGGGCGAACAGTGCGGCATGAGTGCAGAGTTTGTGAAAGTGATCTTCGAAGCCATCCACGAAGAATCGGTTCGTCAACAGATGGAGATTATCAATAAATAGCAAATCATTCATATTATGCGAATTCTAATTTTGGGAGCCGGCAAGATGGGCTCCTTCTTTACTGACATACTAAGTTTCCAGCACGAGACAGCCGTGTTCGACGTCAACCCGCATCAGCTTCGGTTTGTATACAACACCTACCGCTTCACCACTCTGGAGGAGATCAAGGAGTTCGAACCGGAACTGGTGATCAATGCTGCCACAGTGAAATACACGCTGGACGCTTTCCGCAAAATTCTGCCGGTTTTGCCCAAAGACTGTATCCTGAGTGATATTGCTTCGGTAAAAACCGGATTGAAGAAGTTCTACGAAGAAAGCGGATTCCGTTATGTCTCCACTCACCCGATGTTTGGCCCTACTTTTGCCAGCCTGAGCAATCTGAGCAGCGAAAGCGCCATCATCATCAGTGAGAGTGATCATTTGGGGAAAGTATTCTTTAAAGACTTATACAATAGCCTGAACCTGAACATCTTCGAATATACTTTCGACGAGCATGATGAAACAGTGGCTTACTCCCTGTCCATCCCGTTTGTTTCGACATTTGTTTTTGCAGCTGTCATGAAGCACCAGGAAGCTCCGGGAACCACATTCAAAAAGCACATGGCCATTGCCAAAGGGCTGCTGAGCGAAGATGACTACTTATTGCAGGAAATCCTGTTCAATCCGCGCACACCGTCACAAGTGGAGAACATCCGCACAGAGCTGAAACAACTGCTTGAGATCATCACCAACAAAGATGCGGAGGGAATGAAAAAGTACCTGACGAAGATACGAGAGAAAATTAAATGATAATCTTTATCATAAGTATGAGGGGATGTCATCATTCATCACAGACATCCCCTCTCCTTTCTTTTCTAATTCGCGGGATAAGCAAAATGTCAAAATGATAATAAGAAGCGCCCAGTTTTCATTCTTTAGCCCCAAGGGAAAGGCAAGAAGGAAAAAACGGCTCTAATTCATTTTTCCTCCGATCCGATTGATCGCATTTATCGATATAAGAAGCATATTGAGCAGTAAAGGGTTCTTTCTGTATCATATCATCCACCCGGAAGCAACGGGAGTATCTTTCTGGCAGAAAAGAAAGCTCCGTATCAGCCAAGCAACCGGAAAGAAATACGGAGAAAAATCCGTCCTTAAACAGAACAATATATGTAATCATGGAAAACATATAGAGATATTTGAAAAAGAAGTAATCATTTTCGGGAAATGCTTACGTCTTTCGGGGAGAATGCTTACGTCTTTTCCCAAAAACACAAGCTCTTTTTACCCTGAACACAAGCTCTTTCTACCCCAAAGCCCGGCTCTCCGACCCCAAAAGGCCGCCATTTTGCACTTTCTTCCTCCGGTTGGCAAGAAAAAGATCGGGCACTCGTCAGACTAACCCCCTATTTAGTAACTTTTTAATGCGAAACAGCGCGTATAGAGATCATTAAGTAAGCGGCAGATATATCGGCAGGTCCTGTCGAATCCACTGAAAAGTCATTTGATTATCCAAGAAATATCACGTACATTTGCATCCGCAAGGAGATAAAACAATGATAGATCAGGCAACCATAGACCGTATACTCGATGCCGCACAAATCGTAGAAGTGGTTTCGGACTTCGTCACGCTGCGCAAACGCGGTGTGAACTACGTGGGACTTTGCCCTTTCCATAACGAGAAAACTCCCTCGTTCAGCGTGTCTCCCTCCAAGGGACTTTGCAAGTGTTTCAGTTGCGGCAAGGGCGGCAACGCGGTGCACTTCATCATGGAACACGAACAGATGTCCTATCCCGAGGCACTCCGCTACCTGGCCAAGAAGTATAACATAGAAATCAAGGAACGGGAGCTGACCAATGAAGAGAAAGAGGTGCAAAGCAACCGCGAAAGTATGTTCATTGTCAACAACTTCGCCCGCGACTACTTTCAGAATATCCTGAAAAACCATGTAGACGGACGCAGCATCGGACTGGCTTATTTCCGCCAACGGGGTTTCCGTGACGATATTATTGATAAGTTCCAGTTGGGTTTCAGCACCGAGGGGCGCGATGCACTGGCACAGGAGGCATTGCGCAAAGGGTTCAAACAAGAGTTCCTGGTAAAGACCGGACTCTGTTATGAAACGGACGACCATAAGTTGCGCGACCGCTTTTGGGGACGTGTCATGTTTCCCGTTCACACGCTTTCGGGCAAAGTGGTTGCCTTCGGTGGACGTGTGCTCAGCACGGAGAACAAGAAACTTGCCAAGTACGTCAACTCTCCCGAATCGGAAATCTATCATAAAAGCAACGAACTATACGGCATCTACTTTGCCAAGCAGGCCATCGTAAAGCAGGACCGCTGCTTCCTTGTGGAAGGATATACGGACGTTATATCGATGCACCAGTCGGGAGTAGAGAATGTGGTGGCCTCGTCCGGTACTTCTCTTACACCGGGGCAGATCCGGTTGATCCACCGTTTCACCAACAACATCACGGTGCTTTATGACGGTGATATGGCGGGCATCAAAGCTTCTATCCGGGGGATCGACATGCTGCTCGAAGAGGGAATGAATATCAAAGTATGCCTCTTACCCGACGGAGACGACCCGGACTCTTTTGCACGGAAGCACAACGCTACGGAGTTTCAGAACTTCATACAGGAACACGAGACGGACTTTATACGCTTCAAGGCACAACTGCTGATGGAGGATGCCGGCAAGGACCCGATGAAACGTGCCGAGCTGATCAATGACATCGTGCGCAGCATTGCGGTGATTCCCGAAGCCATCGTCCGGGATGTGTACATCAAGGAGTGCGGGCAGTTGTTGCGGATAGAAGATAAGTTACTGGTATCCGAAGTGGCCAAGCGCAGGGAACTTCAGGCCGAGAAGGGGAATAAACCCATAGCCTCCAATAATGCCCCGACGCCGCAACCGGGCGAAATGCCTCCTCCTTTCCCTCCCGAAGAAATGGAGGCAGACACCTACCAATCGTTCATCCCGCAGGAAGGTAAAGAGGGACAAGAGTTTTATAAATACGAGCGCCTGATTATTCAGATGATTGTGCGCTATGGAGAGAAGGTGATGTGTAACTTAACGGATGAAGAAGGCAACGAAGTCCCGGTCACCGTTGTCGAGTATGTCATCAATGACCTGAAGGAGGACGAACTGGCTTTCCATAATCCCCTCCACCGCCGTATCCTCTCGGAGGCCTCCGAACATATCCACGATCAGGAGTTCGCTTCCGAACGCTTCTTCGTGGCGCACCCCGATCCGAAAATCAGTACGATAGCCACCGAACTGGCGAGTGACCGGTATCAACTGAGCAAGTATCACTCCAAAACACAGAAGTTGGTGACGGATGAGGAACGGCTGTACGAGATGGTCCCGATGCTGATGATTAACTTCAAGAACGCCATTGTCGCAGAAGAGCTGAAGCACATCATGTATGCCCTGCAAGATCCTTCGATTGCGAATGACAACGCCCAGTGCGACGCTGTCATGCAACGGTACAAGGAGATGAAGGAGATACAGAATCTGATGGCCAAACGACTGGGCGACCGGGTGGTGCTGCGCTGACCATCCGATTCCGCTCTTTCATAATTTCCCGTCCTTAATCTTTCGTTTCGCTCCCCCACCAGTCTGCATTAGGCTTGAAATCTTTGCCTAACTGCTTCTTGCGGGTAGCTTCCAAGGTTTTCATCATTCTTTCGCGAGTCTTTTTCTTATAGAGAGCCTCCGCTGCCGGATTGTATTGAGGATCGGGTTCAGGATATCTGGCCCCTACCTCAGTCAGCCATACAGACAGCTTCTTACTCAAGAACTCTACCTTTTCGGGATATTGCACATTCAGCGGTTCCGACTCGGTTTCGTCTATCCGCAGATTATAAAGTTCATCCCTGCCATCTTCGTAATAATGAATCAGCTTCCAGTCGCCTTGCCGTATGATGGAAGAAGGTTCGCCACCCTGATTGCCATAATGAGGATAATGCCAGTATAAAGCACGTTCGGGGATGCTCTTGCCCTGTAACAGAGGAAGCAGGCTTACACCGTCCTGATGTTGGCCGGGCATTAATGGGATGCCTGCCATATCGAGAAAAGTAGGATACAAATCGGCACCGGTGACAGGCACCACGCACGAATCTCCCTTTAAAGTATTACCCGGAAAATCGATAAATAACGGTACGCGTATTCCACCTTCCCACTGCCGCCCTTTTCCGCCGCGAAGAGGGTAGTTAGAGGTAGCGTATGCATCGCCCGAAGACACTCCGCCATTATCACTGGTGAACACGATAATCGTATTTTCATCCAAACCCAACTCATGCAGTTTGGCAAGCACCACTCCCACGGCATCGTCCATCTGCTGTATCAGTCCGGCATATATGGGATTATCCTGCTGCAAACGTACAGGCAATGTACGGTCTACTTCGAACCCCATCGGAGCGATCCCCATCGAATCCGCTTTATTCCGGAAATGCCTCCACTTGGCTTCAGTGGTCTCAATCGGCGCATGCACGGCATAGAAAGAGAGAAAAGCAAAGAAAGGCTGCTTTTTATTCCGGCGGGTATGGGTTTCGATAAACGACGCTGTCTCGTGTGCCAGACGCATGGATAAATTCTCACCATCCGGTCCTTCTTTCATTTTCGGATTGCCATAGGGAGCAAAATAGCCGCCGGGATAAGGACCTCCCGCTTCATGCCCGCCTATATTGATATCGAAACCATGATCTTCGGGATAAGAACCCTCACCTCCCAAATGCCATTTGCCGGCCATAAACGTTTTATAACCGTGGGCTTTCAATGCTTCGGGCAGAGTAATATCTTCTTTGGGCAATTGCCATACGTATTGGGCCGGAAGAAGCTTGGAATGTCTTCCCATCTTGCGCCACTCTTCTCCACTTCCTTCACCAATCCAATTGGTTATTCCGTGGCGGGCGGTAAACTTGCCTGTCATAATGCTGGCACGGGAAGGACTGGACACCTGACAGGCTGCATATCCTTGGGTAAACCTCACGCCATTACGGGCGATTCCATCGATATTGGGCGATTCATAATAACGGCTGCCCGTACATGCCAGATCTCTCCAGCCAAAGTCATCAGCCAGAATAAATAAGATATTGGGCTGCTTGGAGGAACGTGCCTGCTCGGCGGCATTTCCGCCAACAGTCAACGCAGTGGCTAACAATGATAAGGTAACGAATTTCATATCTGTTATATTTTAAGTACAAACGATTATTTATTTTCAAAAGAGTCGGAATCCTTCACAGGAGAAACATAGTGGGGATTATCAACAGGCATTCGGGCACCGACCTCCTTATACCACAAATATAGTTTCTTCCTTAGTCCATCTGCTATCTCAGGGTATATTTGTGACAGGTCTTTCTCTTCGGATTCGTCCTGAATCACATTGTACAACTCGACGTGATGGTCTTCAAAAAACTCAATAAGCTTATAATCCCCCTCACGTATAGCCGCAGAAGGCCGACCACCCAGTCCACCGCTATAATGAGGATAATGCCAGAATAAGGAAGGTCTGGACAGCCGTCCGCCCTGTAAGACGGGTTTCATGGAAACTCCGTCCACGTGTTGTCCGGGCAGTAGAGGCAATCCGCAAAGATCTAGCAAAGTCGGATAATAATCCGTACCGATGATCGGAGTATCCGAAACCTGTCTTCCTTTCAGGTGTCCACTCCATCGGATGATGGCAGGCACTTTGATGCCTCCTTCGTACAAATATCCTTTTCCGGCACGCAAAGGCAGATTGGAGGTCGGGATATTACGAGTAGTATTGCTGGTGGCCATTCCCCCATTATCGGACGTAAACACAACAATGGTGCGTTCATCGAGTCCCGACCGATGCAGGGTGTCTAACAGGCGTCCTATGTTTTCGTCCAGGCTCTCGACCATCGCGGCATAAGCCGGAATGTCCTGCACAAGTTTATGATACGTCTCTCCTTTTTTCACAAAAGATGAATCCGCAGGAACCGCCCGGCTCAGCTTTCTCCGGTATTTGGCTATCTTTTCCGCTTTTGCCTGTAAGGGCAGATGAACCGTATAATAGGACAGATAGACAAAGAACGGCTTTTCCTTAGGCTCCGAGATATAACGGATCACTTCATCAGTCAGGCGATCCGTCAGATACTCTCCTTCGGGACCGTCTTTCAGTTGTGGATTACCATAAGGCGAAAAATATCCTTTGGAGGGATGCCCCGTATTATTTCCTCCGATATTAATATCAAACCCATTCTGCTCAGGATAGTATTCGGCAGACTCGGCCAGATGCCACTTGCCTGCCATAAAGGTAGAATATCCGTTCTGCCTGAAGGCCTCGGCCATCGTTATTTCGTCTTTCGACAGATGGAGATTGAACGGCAAAGAAGCCAACCGCTGATTCTTATGAGGACCGTACGCCCGGTCTCCGGGAATATAGTCGGTCAGGTTGATCCGGGCAGGGTATTTACCGGTCAAAAGAGCAGCCCGGGACGGCGACGAAACCGGACATGCGGCATAGGATTGAGTAAAACAAACTCCTTCTCTTGCCAGCTTGTCGATATGAGGAGTTTCATAGAAACGGCTTCCGGTACAACTCAAATCCGTATATCCCAAATCGTCTGCATAAATGAAGATCACATTGGGATGCGGTTGTTTGTCGGTCTGTGCATCAGAGGTAACAGTGCAAATGCCACATGCAATTGGTAAAATCAGTCTTTTCATGTTTCCATTTTTTTTATAAGACCATTCAAAAGAGGAGCGCTTGACGAACGCTCCTCTCCAAACAATCACTTTACCAGAAACTAATTACCAATTAGGATTCTGCTTCAAATTCGGATTCAGCGAAACCTCGCGCAGCGGCAAAGGGAAAAAATAATCTTTCGAACTATCAAACGTACGGCTTTCGGCATTCTGTACCAATATGAAACCGTTCTTATCCAGAATGACATCTTTACCGGGAACTGTGGACGGATAGAGTTCCGGATCGAACTTGGCACCCAAGATAGCGGCAGGCAACTCCGTTTCTGCCGTTTTCCAACGAATGATATCGTCATAACGGAACGATTCGGCGGCAAGCTCCACTCTGCGCTCACGGCGAATCTCATCACGCATGCTTAACCCGTGTTCTGCTACAAAAGCATTGGTCAGAGCCGGCAGCCGGTTAGGATCTCCCTCGAAACGATTACGGAGTGCATTGACAGAGAGGTTCAAGTCTTCATCGGAAATCCGGTCGTCCAGTTCGAAACTGGCTTCGGCAAAGGTCAGCAATACTTCTGCATAACGAATCAGAATCTCATCAATCCGCGACTTCATGTTAGAGTAAGACTCCTCGTCGCCATACTTCTTAAACATATATCCGGTACGTGTCTGGCTCGTGAGATTAGGCACAAACGGTTTGCCTAAAAAAGGATCGCCGGGTTTCCAGATAGTCAATGCCATGCGAGGATCACGATTCTCGAACTCTTTTCCCGCAGGAAGATATTCCACCCGGTAGGCCGACTTCTCAAGAGGAAGTCCGTCTTTGCAAAGAAAAGCATCAGCCAATACCTTCGTCGGACTATGAGACAAGTCGGCTATTGTAGCACGGATACGGGGATTGTACGTATCGGCTTCGGCAGAATAACGAAATGACAGAATATGTTCATTCGAATCTTCGCCCGGAAGCAAAAACAGATTACGGTAATCGGCGTACAGCGAATATTCTTTAGAGTCAATCAGTCGCTTGCTGGCTTCTTTAGCTATTTGAAGATAGCTCTTATACTCTCCGCTACCATGAAACTTATTCCAGGTACCGATATAAAGCGCCACACGGGCAAGCATGGCTTGAGCGGCTCCTTTAGTCAAACGTCCTACATCTGTAGGCAACTTACTTTTCAGTGGAATATGTGTTTCGGCAAACTCCAGGTCTTCTATGATGCCTGCAATCACTTGCTCTTTGGGTACACGCGGTCCCATCAGCTCTTCCGAGTCCATATCGAGTGTACGCAATACGTATGGAACATCTCCAAACCGCTTCACCAGATTGAAATAGAAATATGCCCTGAAAAAACGGGCTTCACCTGCATAACGGTTCTTTGTGGCCTCACTCACCTCAGCTTTCTCATAATTCTCCAGAAAATTATTAGCATGTCGTATCTGTTTATAGGCTGTGGTCCATATCCCATCAGTATTGCCTGGAGCGTGTGTTCCGGAACTTACCAGGTTTCCTACATTGGCAAAGCCATCGGCACTCTGATTATCCAGCGTATAAGAACGGTTCATATTCTGGTAAAACACGTTCGCTGCCAATCTTAAATCTTCTTCCGACTTCCAGAAACTGCCGGGAGACAAATTTGTTTTAGGTTCACGATCCAAGAAATCGTTACAGCTGCAAAGAATTACTACGCTTAACAAAAAAAGATATATATTTTTCATCTTACTCCAAGAATTAAAGTGTCACATTGATTCCAAAAGAAAAGTTTCTCATAATAGGATATACATATCCGTTAATATTAGACAGTTCCGGATCGAAATTATCGTTCAGTTTACTATACTCACAAAGATTATCACCGCTAAAGTAGACTCTCAAACGCTGAATCCCCCATGACTTAGTAAGCTTCGGACTTATCGTATAGCCCAATTGCAGATTCTTCAAACGAACATAAGCGGCATTCTGCAGCCAATGATCCGATATCTGGTAATTATGATTGGCACCGGCGTAATAGCGGGGGAATGCGGCATTGGGATTCTCCGGAGTCCAATAGTCATTATGCATTTTATACGAGAAGTTATTCCAGGTAGCGTAGTACGGGTTCATCACTTCGCTCGACAGATAAAAATTTCTTTTGCCTACCCCCTGCAATAACACTCCCAAATCGAATCCTTTCCATGCGGCAGTCAGATTCAACCCGAATGTATAACGGGGAGTCGTAGTTCCCAGATATTCCAGATCATTGGGAGCCGAAATCTTTCCGTCGCCGTCTTTATCGATGTATTTAATATCTCCCACACCTGTAATGGCCTTATTGAAGGCAGCCGAATTCTTCACCTCTTCTTCAGAAGTAAAATACCCGTCCGTACGGTATCCAAAGATAGACCCCAAGGAATACCCCTGCACTTTCTGATTGACACCGGCCACAAAACCATTGTATTCTACACCATAATCCACCAGCTTATCTTTCTGATCCGACAAATTAAAACGGGCTCCGTAAGAGAAATCCTTAATCTTATCCTGCCATCCGACCGTAACTTCCCAGCCTTTTACTTTAAGTTCTCCGTAGTTTCCTGTGGGCACATCGATACCTATTATACTGGGTATCTCGATGCTGACCAACATATCTTTGTTCTTCTTAATAAAATATTCACCCGTTACAGTCAAACGGTTTCTGAGGAATGCCATGTCGACAGCAATATTTTTCACCTCTACAGTTTCCCAGGTTCTGGACTCTGAAGGCAATTTCGAGATAACCGCCCATTGTCCCAATTCCGACTTAAAAGGATAATATCCATTGATGTTATAGCTGGCAATGTGGTCGTATAGCCCCAATCCATTCTGGTTACCCAATTGTCCCCACGAAGCACGCAATTTCAGATTATCAAAGATGTGCTGATTTTGCATAAACTTCTCTTCTGTGATTCTCCATCCGACAGATGCCGAAGGGAACACTCCCCACCTGTTTTTCTTTGAGAAACGGGAAGAAGCATCCGCACGGAAATTCACTTCTACCAGATATTTGGCAGCAAAAGCATAGCTTGCACGCATAAATCCGGAGAGCAACGCCCATTCATTTTCATCAGCGGCGTTCGACCATCCGTCGGTATCTCCCAGATTCAGTGCAGGCAGTTCATTGCCGACAATATTGGTACGCTTTCCCTGAAGATCTTCATACAGGTTTTCTTCTGCCGACCATCCGCCGAGAACATTGATATCATGTTTTCCAAATACCCCTTTGTATTCGGCAATCAACTGTCCGGTCAGATATTGTCGATGGGAGTTGTTCTGCGTAACCGAGTTCGGGCTTTTCTGGCCAAAAGCTGTTGAAATCAAACCATCCACTCCATATTTTCCGTAAGCTCTGCGCCATTCTTTCTTCTGTCCATCCAAAATATTGGCGCCTCCTACGGCCCGGAGAGAAAGACCTTTCACCGGTTTATACTCTAAAGTAAATACTCCCTCGATACGTTGATTGCGAGTACGCCCTTCGCCACCTTCCTTCAGAGCCTGTATCGGATTCAATTGCATACGATGCCGCGAATAATTTCCGTTGGGATCATAAACAGGCATATTGGGACCCGCTTGTATAAAGGTGATATAAGGAATCGACCAGGAACCCTCGGCAGCATGATAAAGATTCACTCCACGTGAATAGCTGATGCGACTGTCCAGTGACAGTTTGTCCTTGATCAACTCGACACTGATATTGGAACGGAGATTAATCCGGTCATAATTGTCCGGCCCATACTCAGAGAACATTCCGTTCTGATCGAGCCAACCGATAGAGAAAAGGTATTTCAAACGATCAGAAGCTTTCGAAATGGTTAAATTATGAGTTTGCTGGAAACTATGGTCCATCATCAGGTCAATCCAGTCCATATCCGAAGTGTATGTCCACTCCTTACCGTTGGGGATGGCAATCGTATTCGGATCTTTAATGGCATCGATTGCCTTTTGAGAAAAAGGAACGGCCAGTCCGGCATTGGTAAACGCGACATTGGATAATAATGCATGATCCAGTCCTGTATTGCTTTCGGGCAGACGTGTAGGAGTATTGAAAGAGAAGTTTCCGGTATACTCTACTTTCACTTTCTCCGAAGTTCCTTTCTTAGTAGTGACAAGCACGACTCCTTCCGCAGCCCTTGCACCATAGATAGCGGCAGAAGCGGCATCCTTCAAAACCGAGATTGTTTCAATATCCTGTGGGTTTACCGTATTGATATCTCCCGGCATTCCATCAATGATCACCAATGCGCCGGCACTGTTCACAGAAGTGTTGCCTCGTATCTTAAAAGAGGCAAACTCTCCGGGCTTACCTGTACCCGAAGTTACCGTCAATCCGGATACGGTGCCTTGCAGGGCATCGGTCGCGCTGCGTATCGGACGGTTCTCGATGACATCCGCATCGACAGTCTCCACAGCACCTGTCAGATTCACTTTCTTCTGAGTTCCATAACCCACTACAACAACTTCATCCAACAACTCCGCATCTTCTTTTATCTTTATTTTCAACACCTTCCCGGGGATGACTTTTACTTCTTGTGCAGAGTAACCGATATACGAAACCACCAGCACGGCACCGGGATTTACATTCAGGGAGAAATCACCGTTGAAGTCGGTTACGATACCATTGGTAGTTCCCTTCTCCAATATACTGGCGCCAATGACAGGTTCACCGGCCATATCTGTAACATTACCTTTCACCTGGATCTTATTCGCCTGCTGGGCAATTGCAGTTTGATTCTCTCTCTTATCTGATAGAATGATGTGCATGCCTTCCATCTCATAAGCAATCTTGTTTCCAAGCAACTTCTTTAAAACTTCCGAGACCGGTTTCTCCGAAACGCGGATAGAAGTACGTTCTTTCACATCAATGTTATTCGAATACATAAATAAATAATCTGTCTGATGTTCGATCTCATTAAGTATTTCTTCCAAAGGGACATTGGTTTTATGTATCGATACCCTGGCATTTTGAGAATTGACAGTACCTGCGATTGTGCTGAACACACAAAAGAAAAGTAAGAATATAGTGACTCTCATAGTTTTTAATAATTGTTTGATAGACGAATTTTTAGGTACACAAAAATCCGTGCAACGAGTATTTTTCATATCTTTGCTTTATAAATTCGATTAATATTTTTCTTTTTAGGGAAAAGAAGAATGTTTCTCCTTTTAGCTGGCAGGTATTGCAGTACCTGCCGGCTTTTTTATTTCAGGTTAGATTTAATAAGTGTTTTCCATAGGCTGCATGTATGTTTTTAAGGGTTAAACAAATTATTTTATAACGAATGTGTTTTCTTCATCATTCCGCACATATTTAAATTTCACATCTTTCTGCAAAACCCGCAACGCATATTCAATGCCGTCAGACAAGCGGAACTTAACAGTCAGCACCGGGTTATTTATTTTAGCTGCGTCAAACCGGATATGGACTCCATAATACTTTTTGAGCTCTTCCAGTATTTCAGAAAAATGTCTGTTTTTAAAGCAGATCAGTCCCTCACGCCAACGATAAATATCAAAATCAGTGATCTTCTCTACACTCATCTTGCCTCCTTTCAGCACTGCCTTATAAGAGGGTTGCAATATGAACTGGGAGTTAGCTGCCCTGACACGAACACTGCCTTCTATCAGTGCAGTCTCAAACTTCTTTGTACCTGAGTATGCTTCTACATAAAATTTAGTACCCAGTACCTCTACCTGTTCGTCATCCGGAGTATAAACAATAAAAGGTCTTCCGGTATTCCGTACGACTTCGAAATAAGCCTCTCCGTCAATCTGCACTTCCCTTTTATCATCAAAATGCTGCGAATACTCAATTCTCGTATTCGAGTTAAGCCACACCCGGCTTCCGTCGGGCAAGGTTATATTGGCCATTTGTCCCTTCAAAGTATTTACCACACTTTTAGTTGCGGGCTTCTCGGACTGATTGTTCCAGAAAAATGCCGTTCCAAAAGCAATCAACAAAACGGCGGCCACCTTCAGGCATTCAAGACTTATCTTCCGAATCAGCTGCCTGCGCTTCATCTGTTTCTCCTCAGACACAACCTGTTCTTTCAATATAATGGTATCGAAAAACTTTCGCTCACGCAAATACTCTTTCCAGTTTTCATCCGAAGCTTCAAGATATTGCCGGATTTTATGCTCTTCTTCCGGAGTAGCGTCTCCATTAAAATATCGATATAATATTTCTTTTTCTATTTTCATAAGTCGGTCTTAATTGCATTCATTATAATAACACGCCAACAATTAATCCCCCTAGTAAAAAAGTTCTTTTTATTTTTAATTTCGGGACAGAAAGTCACATAAGAAAGGAAAAAGGACAAGATAATCTTTTAAAGCAACACGCAACTCTTTGGTAGCCTTAGAGATATGAAACTCGACTCCCTTCACGGTCATTCCCATAATTTCAGCAATTTCTTTATGGGACTTGTTGTCGTAACGGCTTAAAAGAAAAATTCGGGCGGTAGTAGCAGATAAACGGGAAATAACACGATCGATAATATCCTGCACTTCACTGGCAAACAATGCATTGGGTTCACAGGCATCCAGTGTGGCAATACGATTGGACAACTCCCACTCAGAATGTGAGGCGACACGGTCAGAAACGTCATTAACCAACTGTAAATGGCGCAGATAATTGAGACATTTATTTTTTACGACAGTAAGTACATAGGCAGCCGGATTGATTTCCGGAGTCATATGATCCCGATTCTCCCAATAAGCCATCAGAGACTCCATAACAATATCTTCCGCCACAACTTCGTCACGGGTGTAAGTCCATGCAAATCGGATAAACCGATGTTGATTCTCGGTAAAGAACTTATTAAATGAAGCTAAATCATTGATAGTAGCTGACATAGATTTTTGCTACGAAGTATTACTTACTGCGGCAAAAATAGATAACTATAACTATATAACCAAACTAAAATATAAGTAATTGAAATAAATAGTTATTATTCTGTATAATATCAAAACTCCGAGTTTATCATCTCTGGCGGATCAGGTTCATAAACTCTTCACGGGTCTTAGCCTGATTAAAAGCTCCTGTAAAGTCGGAAGTAGTAGTTACGGAATTCTGTTTTTCCACTCCGCGCATCTGCATACACATATGCTTGGCTTCCACCACGACCATTACGCCCAGCGGATTCAACGTTTCCTGAATACACTCTTTAATTTGCAGCGTCATCCGTTCCTGCACTTGCAGCCGATGAGAGAAAATATCGACCACACGGGCTATTTTACTTAATCCGGTGATATATCCGTTAGGTATATAAGCTACATGAGCTTTGCCATAGAAAGGCAACATGTGGTGTTCGCAAAGTGAGAAGAAATCTATATCCTTCACAATCACCATCTGACTGTACTCTTCCTGAAACTTGGCAGAACGAAGAACTTCATGCGGGTCCATGTGGTAGCCTTTGGTCAAGGTCAACATGGCTTTAGCTACACGTTCGGGAGTTTTTAATAATCCTTCCCGTTCAGCATCTTCGCCCAACAAAGTAATTATACTGCGATAGTGATTCTTTAAATCTTCCAAAGCTGGAGAAATGATTTCTTCTTTTTCTAACATGATTACAGAGGAATATTAATTTGATCTTTAACAATAGAGACTTCTTTAAACACACCGGTTGCTTTCAGCTTACGCATCATGGCATCAGCTTCTTCGATGCTGCGAAAATCACCGACTCTACACAACCACCGGGGAGGATTGAAAGAAGTATAAACCGAAAGTTCGGGAAAGTACTCCTTGACACGGGTACCTACCTGATGGGCTTCATTCTTGGCCTGGCGGGTATTATTACCGGCATAAGCCTGCACCCGATAACCGGACGACTTTATAACAGTCTGCTCTCCTGTGCCGGTGCGGGCAGTTCCCAGCAAAGCTTCGATGCGGGAATCCTGATGAATAGTTACTTTCCCTTGCCCCGGTACATTACGTTCCAGACTTTTCACGATATTGCTTTGAGCCCGGACAACCGCAGCACAAACAAACAAGAACAAAAGTAAACCCAGTTTCTTCATAAATTTATAAGATTGAGAATTGGGGTATTAAAAACCGGCAAATTACTATTCTCCGGCTTTTAACCCCCAATTTTAATTAATTGAATGCGTCAATGATACCTTTGAAGTCAGCAACTTTCAGGGCAGCACCACCGATCAGACCACCGTCAACATCAGGATTAGCAAACAGTTCTTTAGCATTAGAAGGTTTGCAGCTACCACCATAAAGGATTGAAGTGTTGTCAGCGATTTCTTTTCCGTATTTCTCAGCAACAGCCGAACGGATGAACGCATGGATTTCCTGAGCCTGAGCAGGAGAAGCTGTTTTACCGGTACCGATAGCCCAAACCGGTTCGTAAGCCAGAACGATCTTAGAGAAATCTTCTGCCGAAAGATCGAATACAGATGCCAACTGAGCAGCAACAACCTCGTTCTGTTTGTTAGCCTCGCGTTCTTCCAGAACCTCACCGATACAGAAAATCGGAGTCAGACCATTTGCCAAAGCCAGTTTCACTTTGTCCTTCAGGATCTCAACCGTTTCACCGTAGTAAGCACGACGTTCCGAGTGACCCAGAATAACGTATTTAGCACCGGTAGAAGCTACCATAGCAGCCGATACTTCACCTGTATAAGCTCCGGATTCTTTGTCAGCACAGTTCTCAGCACCTACACCGATCTTAGCTGCATCTACCAAAGGAGTAACAGAAGCAAGGTGAATAAACGGAGTACAGATAATGACATCACAGTTAGGCTTTTCGTTAGCCAAAGCTTCATTCAGTTCTTTTGCAAGAGCAATACCCTCCTGAAGGGTTTTGTTCATTTT
>ENA-UOJO01000641-UOJO01000641.1-human-gut-metagenome-genome-assembly--contig:-P57-NODE-641-length-51597-cov-64.705716_pt1 | contig 51597 bp, 69 predicted proteins | sample MGYA00242351_ERZ723898 | MGnify/ENA metagenome assembly ERZ723898 | reverse complement strand
AAGATAGCCTGCCGGATTTGCCTATATAGGCCCGCCTGTTAATTCGAGCAGAGCATCAGATGGCTTTGTAATGCCCAGCCTGCTTCATCGGCTCTACTTCGGTGGAAACCAGCGCCTGCCAGTCTGCTTTGGAATACAGGCTGCGGTCAGCACGAAGAACGGTACGTCCTTCAAAGTGAACTGCTTTCCAGTCCTTCACTTCAGCCAGCTTCATACGGCTTTACTCCTTTCTGCCCTGCCACATCAGGCCGGGTAGGGCAGCTCCCGGCGACGCCCTGCTGGGCGTTTCGGCTTAGATCGCAAAGCCCGCGTTACGGACGGTCTCGGAGATGGCGTTGAAGGTGCGCTTGCCGATGGTATCGTACCAGCGGCTCTTGTACGGGTTGCGGCTGTCCTTGCGGAAGTCAGCGCGGCAGATGCCGCTGCGGAGGTTTACGAACAGCTCGACCGTCAGGGAGGACTTCTGCTTACCGTACCAGCAGACCTCAACTTCATCCTCATAGGTCTTGCTGAGAATGACGTGCTCACAGCCGGAATACATTTCGGGGTTCTGGCTCTCGGCATAACCGGCGTCTTTCAGCATCTCAACGATTGTCAGCTTTTTCATATCTACAACCTCCGCTTTCGTAGTTGGTGTGGTTTGTTTCATTGTCATCATTATACCACGATAGCGTTGTTTTGTCAATAGTTTTTCAGAAAATTTTTCGGAAAATGCCACTGTTGGTCGAGGCGCCGAGCATAAAAAGAACCCGCCTCACTCGGCGGGTTCTTCTGTACTTTGCTGTTTATCACGATCTATCGTCTCTGCAATAGCTCGCATGATGAAGCCATTCAAGCTCTCGCCACGCTCTGCGATGTGAGCACGGATGGCATCAAGATTCAGCTCGCTGTCGTTCCGAACACGGAGCAGCACACGAGCGTATGCTTTCTTGTCATACCGTGCGTTCGCGTCGATATGGGCTTGCGTACTTTTCCTCTCCACGTCATCGCCTCCCTCTGTGGAACATTGTACCACATACAACGATGTCGTGTCAATACCGTTAGGCTCCATACAGCTTAACCAAGACTTCCACGCCGGCCTTTATCTCGCTCCTGACGTCCCGCCCCACCTGTTTGTAAAAGTCGGGCCAGACCATGCACTCATACGCCAGACGCATCGCATTTCGTTCCTCCTGACCGATGCCAAGCCGGAAGTCTTTTGCGATGCCGAGCGCCTTTTGGTACTCGCCGGCTGCTACGAGCCGTCGCACCACATCTGACTTTTTCTCCGGCAATTCTGACAACCTCCTTGCTTTTGCCTCACGCAGCTCTCTGAGCCGCGTGAGGCTTTTTTATGTTCTCATCCAGCCTTGACGAGCCGGTCCAGCAGAGCGTCATACAGCTCCTGCAAGACGCGGCACCGGGCCTCGACTTCGGCGAGCCGTGATTCTGGCATGGGGGGGTCTCCTCACTTTCCTCACTCACCGATGCAAGCTGGATGCCCAGCGAGATGAGCATGGCGTTCTCAATCGCGGCCAACTCGCTGTCTGACACATGGCCGCAGTAGTTGCCGAGCCGCTCCACCGATACCGTAGAAATCTGCTCGCAGAGCGCTGTGCTGACGCGGCCAGAGCTGCGGATGGTGACATGGGTGGGCAGATCGCGCTTCGGTGCAGTCGTGAGGTATATCACCTCCACGACCTCGCCGTACTTGTTGTTCTGCTGGTTTGAGACCACCACGGCGGGGCGGCCCGGACGCTGCTCGCTGCCAACGGCAGGGTAGCCGTTGCCTATGTACCAAATGTCTCCTCTGTTGATGTTCATACTGCCGTCTCCTTTCGTCTGTTCAATATCTCGGCTCTTATGCGCTCACCCTCAGTCTGAGGTTGAGCGAATGGGTCCCACGGCTGTGTCACCAGTCGATACCCAATCGGCGATCGCCGGTCCACCACGTAGAACATACGCTCATGGGCGTTCAGCCGACCATCCACGAACAGCTTATCGCCGAATACAAAATACTCTGTCTTCACGTGGTATCGAACCTTCGTGTTTCCGTCCAGCGTAAACGCGACATTACCCAGCCGGTTTTGTCCGCTGCCCCACTGGTCTAAGAACCGGGGCCAGTAGTAATCAAACCCTCGCCATGTCCGGGCAAGATACACGCACCGTTCGGCTGGCTCAAAGTCGGAACATATCACGCCGGTGAACTGATTGCAGTCGTAGGTTTTGAACCACGGATGTGCGAACCGGACGGTCACGTGGTCAATCCGCTTTTGGCATGGCGTGTGTCCCGGTCCTACGTGGCCGAAGAACTTACAGCTCCCGCAATGCAGACAGTCCACCTCTCCATCAGGGTACATCGTGCATCGCTCCTTCCGATTTCCTGCGATGCTGGCACAGGCCGGTGCTCATATCAAAGTCGCAAGGCCGACAATCCTCGCTGTGTCGGCACTCATCGCAGAGCATGAGTACCTCGCCACAGTAGGGGCAGAACGCCTGATAGCCGTCCTGCTCCGTGTTCCAGCCGTGAATCTCGACCTCCCGCTCGCAGTTGGAACACATCTCGGTCACGACGTAGGTGCGCGGCTCCGGCCCGCTGTCCGGCTCTTGCAACAACCACGCTCTGCACTTCGGCAGAGTGTCGAACTCCTCCGTCCAAGCGTAGCCGGTGCTATTGTCGATGCCAACGAAACCCTTGCCGGTGTCCAGATAGAATAGACCGCGCGGCTCACGGGTGGCAATGATGTCATCGGCCTCTGCTTTCGTAACCATGCGGATTTCCATAGCGCAAACCTCCGTTCTTATCCGAATACCAAGTCGCCGAATAAGGCGAACTGGATAATCATGTCGGCGCACTCAGCGTCCACGTCTGACGTGTCGATGTAGCCGCTCTCCGCGTCTATGGTCACAGACGCTCCGCTCTCAATAGCGAGGGCCAGCCCGCGCAAGAACTTGTCCAGCGTCAGCTCCCACTTATCACTGCTCTCGGCATCGTAGAGCATGAGGGAGCCACCACGTGCAATCTGCTCATGGGCGTACTCGCCGAGCATCTTGCCGACCAGCTTTGCGGCTCTGCACCAGCCGGTGATGCCGCCTTCCAGCGCCGTACACATGATGTCATCAATGTCCTGCGTTGCCACACGCGCTTTCAGTTCAAGCTCCACCTCGAACTCATGGGATTCGTTCTTCATCCTTCACGTACCTCCTCAAAACTCTCCTTGCTGGCATAGGCCAGCACTTCGTTACCATACTCGGTGAGCATCTCCTTGAACCAACGCTCATTCTTTTCCAGCCACTTCTCGGCCTGCGCCTCGGTGAGCGTGACGCCGTTCCGCTCTGCGGCGGCGATCACGTCCTCGGCGCACCAGCGGACAATGCCGTACCAGCCGGCCTGTTCGACGTTGGGCGCGTAGTGCTCCATCATCTGCTTGACCCGGAAGGACGGAATCAGGCGGGAGCCATTCGTGTAAACCCGTCTGGCGTCCTCGAACTCATAGTCATGCAGGAACTGCTCCCACTTGCTCGGGAAGGTCATCATCTCTCCACTCATGCTGTTCACCCCCTCACCACATATCAGCATCGCAGGGGACGCTTACGAAATACCGGTCGGTTGCCTCGTCATACCGAACGTCCGCACCGTACCCGCTTTTCTGGATGCTCTTGATGACGTCCTCAGTCGGACGTTCCGCATACTCATTCCAGACACCGTGCTTGTACATCACGGTCTTCGTGTGCCGGATGGCGTTGACTGCCGGCTCAAAGGCCAGACTGCAAATCGTTTTCATGCTACGCCTCCTCTCACCACGTCCGGCGCAGACCCGCCGCCGGCGTTCCTGCAATGCCGATGCAACCGAACTCGGAGCAGTCAGGCATATCATGATTGTACACGTAGGCCAGCGGCTGCATCTCCTTGATGTCCTCGCGGTCCTGCGCCCACTCCTCCGAGTAGTCGCTGACGTACAGGTAGCAGTCCATCTTGCCAAAGGTCGTGTAGCTGCGAACCACCAGATAGACCAGCGCGTTGTTCTGCTCCTCGAACTCTCGGATGCGCTTCAGGTCATCACCCTCAGCCCAGTAGAACGCGCCAAAGGGTGGCTCGCTGATGCTGATATAACCATCATCCTTGAACTGCTTGATGGTGGGCTTGAAGACCCGGAGAGCCTTCATGCGCTCAATGGCCTCGGCCATCTTTTCTTCTCTCGTGACGTTCATGCTCTTTCCTTTCTCCCCGTTCAGCCGATAGGTCAGCTCTCACAACGCTCAGGCGACTTTCTTCACCAAAGCGATTCGCTCATACTCACGGTTGCCCCGACCCAGCACAAGCTCTCTTGGATAGGTGCAGCCCCGCTGGATGTCCGGGTACTCATAGCCCTTCAGGAAGAACGCATATGCTTGGCTGTCAACCGTCCAGTCAACGCCATAGACCCGCTTCAGGTAGGTGTGCGCCAGACGTTCCAGCCGCTGCTCGCTCTCGAAGTCGCAGCACCGACCGCAAATGTCATAGAGGTGCTTGGCCTCCTTCCGCATCGCGGCGAGCAGCTCGGCTTTGGTCGGAAGGGCAAACCGCTTGCGGTCGATGCACTTAACGAAGTCTTCCTTGCTCAGCTCTGTTGCCATGTACATCGGCTCAATGATGCGGTTGTAGTCCTCGAAGGAAACCTCATAGCCGGCCAGCGCCTCAAACTCATGCTTCATCATCTTCATCAACCTCCGTGGTCTTGTGATTTGTTTTTCACTATCTACATTCTACCACGATAGCGTGGTTTTGTCAATGGTTTTTCCGAATATTTTTCGAGAAAAATCACCGACAGTCGAAACATCACACCAAGAGGTAACACATGAAGTTCTCGAAGTGGTCGAGGCTGTACCAGTTGTCCGCCTGTCCGACCTCGATAATCTTGCACCACAGACCGTTCAGGTCTGCATCATACCCCGCCGTGTCCACATCGAGATTGTGATGGAGGCAGTACGCTGTCCAGAGCGCCCGGAGCTGGGCGCGGTAGCGTTCATCCGAGAAGTCGCCCTCAACAATGAACGCTTTCATGTAACCGAACTCAGCAGTCCGGTTGATGGTGGCGAACTGGCGCTCGATGTACTCGGCGGCGTCCAGATACCCGCCAATCTTCAGCTCTGCAATAATCTTCTCTACAGTCACCACCGCTCACCTCCGTTTCACGTCCGCAACGAAGTCCTTGACCGTGCGGCTCACAGCCCAGTAGAAGTAGGGGAGCAGGAGAGCCAAGACCTCGCCACCCACCGCGAAGTAGCCGCGCTGGGCATAGGCATAGTCAGCGCCGAGGCGGTACAGCCAGATGCCGAGCAGGGTCAGGATGGCATACTTCACGACCGTTCCGGCGTCCGGGCCTTTCTTCTTCCGGCGGCGCTTCCTGCGTCGGGGCTGGGCCAGATAGGGACAGCCCGGCCCCATGTAGTGCTCAGTCGGCTCCCAGTCAGAAAGCACGATCTCGTGAAGTTCGTCACACCAGCTATCGCCCTCGCCGATGTATTGGCAGTGCGAGCACTTATCTGGATTGCAATACACGGTCGCTCACCTCCTCGAAATACTGAAACGCGCAGTCATACATCAGCCGCCCGGTGAGCTGGTCGTAGAATGTTGGACAGTGCCACGTCCGATCGAACCGATGCTCTCTGCACCACTGCTCAATAACCCGCGTTGACACCGGCGTGACATAGACGTACAGGTCGGATTCGTGGTGGTCCATCTCGGAATACGGATAGCCCGCTTCCAACAGCCGTATCATCAACGGCTTGTCCTCCCGCTCTAACTTCTGCCTAATGCTTTTCGGGATGGGTCCGGGGCGGTGCCTCGCCGCCCAAGCCCGCTCCCTCTCAGCATTCGTCCGGTTAATGACCCGAAGCAAAGCCACCGCCAATTCCGGTCTCTGCCCATCCGAACTGAGGTGCTTGTAAATCTCGACCAGCAGGTCGAACTCTTTGGCCTGAAGCGTCATTGCGGAACAACCTCCTCTCTGTAATCTCCGAACATACCGTAGTAGTCATCGCCGAACTCGGACTGGCACAGCATGGAGATGCCGGCGTCACCCATCTCGGCTCTGACGCTTTCCAGCTCCTCCGGGCTGTAGAAGTCCAGCAGAGCGAAATACTCATCGCGGATGTCCTCGGGAATGCTGTCCATGTCTACCTCGCCCTCGTCGAAGTCATCTTCTTCGGCGGGGGCTTTCGCGCTCCCAAGCCCCCGGTAATCCCAATCGTCCCAGTACCGGTAGCCGCCCCAGCCACCGAGACCGCCACCTCTGCGGTAGAACTTCCGCTCGATGTACTCATACTTCGGGAAGTCCGGCTGCGCAGCGTCGGCCACGATTTCGAGGACCTTCTTCACCGTCGCGTTCAGGTGCTTGCGGTTGATGTACTCGTGCTGCGTGTGCGCGTTGTAGTAGCCAGACGAGAGGTTGACCGCCGCCACGCCCAGCTCCGGCGCGACGTAGGAGATGTCACTGAGCGAACCACACTGCGTCTCAAAGCCCTTGCTGGTGATGTAAGCCTCGAATTCCGGGTTGTCACAGTCGTAGTACACCGCGTCGTTCCGGCCCTTCCGGTCAATCTCGACAAGCAGCTTCAGCTCATCAAGGCCCTTCGGGGTCTTGCCGGCCTCGTGTCGGGAACAGAACGCTTCGGCCCCGACGCAGCCAATCTCCTCATCGCAGGTGAACAGGAGCCAAGGCTTAACCTGCGACTGCTCATAGACGGCGGTCAGCGCATAGACACCGCACCGGTCATCACCGCCGATGCCCTGCGGGGACATCAGGATGTTTCCGTTCCCATTCTTGCAGATGTGCTTCACCGGCTCCTTGTGAACCGTGTCGAGGTGGGCCAGCAGCATAACCGGCGCTTCTCCACGGACGATGATGTACTTGTTCTTGCAGATGACCGCGCGGTCACGATACATGGCGCACAGCTTGGAGAACAGCTCCTTCTGGGTGGGTCTCAGGTAATCTTCCAACGGTTTCATACAGCTTCAGCCTCCTGTTCCTCAATGACAGCCCCGCAATTCGGACAGGTGCCGTCGTCGTTCATCTCAATCAGTTCTTCACAATGCGGGCAACGGTCATAATCCTCCACGCAGTCATCGCAAACCATCAGCTCGCCCTGTGGCGTGTAGACCGTGTTCATATCATCGCAGTGATACAGGTCATCGCACTTCTCGCAGTAGCAATAGTCCTCTCGGCAATCCTCGCATACCCACACTTCGTTGCCGTTGCGGTACGCCCGATACATATTATCCCGGCGGTGCCACTCGCCGCATTCCTCACACCGTTCGCAGTATTCATCGCGGCAGCTGTCACAGTAGTCCACGCCGTCAATATAGCTCACGCAGTCATTCGGCCAGTATTCCTCACACTCATCGCAGTAGGTGTAATACTCATCGCGGCAATTCTCACAGACCGAGATCCAGTTGCCCCGCGAATCTCGGACGTCCCGCATATCGTCCTCATCGAAATAGCCGCCGCACTCGTCACAGCAACAATCCCCGCCATTCTTGCAGTCTTCACAGTAAAGACCATCGCTGATTGGACATCCGCAGACAATGCACAGGCCGCGAGTGCCGATGTCCAACGGGTCCACTGTCTCCTCATCGCAATCAGCGCGGATGCTGATATGGCCGTCGAAGTTCTCATACTTCCAATCCTGATACCCGCCAAAGCCGTCTCCCGCGACAACGAGGTCTGCCTTGTCTCCGATGGACGAGTAGGTCTTCCACAGGTTCGGCACATCTTCCAGCATCGAGATTTCGCGCTGCACCAAATCGCGGTAGAGCTTGGAATCCTCAGCGGCTCCGTAGACACCACCGGCGGTGTTGTACATCCTGCTCTGCAACAGCAGTCCGCTGCCGGGCCGGTAGGCGAACACCTGCCGCGTGGTCTTCCGGTTGTTCAGCGTCTCCGGGTCCGTTGGGTCGGCCACTGTGAACACGATGAAACTGGTCTCGTCCCGCGCATATCCGGTGCAGCCGTTGTTGTAGCTGTACTCGGTCGAGTTGAACGAATGGCAGCTCGTGAGGGTCGCGCCCCGGCTGTCGCATTTCGGGTTGCTCATCGTGATGAAGTGCGCCGGATTGATGCTGACGAACAGCTTGAAGCCAATCTGCTTGGCACTCAGCTCATCGGCGAACTGAGCGTAGAGCCTCTGGAACTCGCTGCCAGCAGTCTCGTCCGCTACGCCCAGCGCCACACACAGCGATTTGAACACGCGGCTCGGCTTCTTCGTGGGCGTGTAGGCTTTCGGGGCCAACTTCCTGATGGCCTCGATGTAACTCTCCCTGTCGCGCTCGCTGGCGTCCGGGTTCGAGAAAAAGCAGATCGCTTTCAGAATGTCGTTGTAGTCGTAGTCCAGCGACTTGAACGGCTTCTCCAAAATCTGCATCGCCAACCGGTGAATCCGGTCGTAGTCCGGGTCATGCGTCCGCGTCCCGTTGATGACCAGCGCATCCAGCTCCTCATTCCAGACCGGAGACTTGCTGAACAATTTCCGCAAGCCTTGCTTTGCGTAGCTGCTGTCGGCTGCGAGGTGATATATGAACTCGTCCGTTACGTCGTCTAACACGTCTGTCTGGCTGGTATGAGCGCCATAATCCCGCAGCGCCTGACGAATATTCCGCTCGGCTCTGCTGATGACCTCCTGCATTTCCATGATGTTGTCCTCCTTCGTTTTGCTCAAATCCAGCAGACTATTGAAATAGCCAAAGTTACAAAACCGGCCCTCGCAGTAGCCGTGATCGCGGTATTCCTTTTTCTCACGTCCTGCAACGATGGAGGGCAAAACACGAGCTTGCCAGACCCTGTTGTGGAGAAAACGCAGTATGCGTTAATCACTCCAAAGCCGAGCGCCCCACCGATGGTGAGTGCTACACCAGAGGTTCCGTGGTCGGATGAGGACGTCGAGGCTATGGTCCTGACCCTTGCAGGTGAGTGCTATGAGGACAAGGAGCAGGACAAGCGTCTCGTATGCGAGGTCATCCTGAATCGGGTAAGCGCCGGAAATTTTGGCGGCGATACAGTTTTGGATGTCGTGTCTGCGCCGAACCAGTTTGACGGCTACTGGCGTCAATCGAGGCCAGTGTCAGAGAACGATTACGCTGTAGCAGAGCAAGCTCTATCTGATTGGTACGTCGGCGGTTGCCAGCCGCTGTCGGAGCTTCTGTACTTCGAGGCCGGTGAGAATCGGGAGAATGTATTCAGAAGCGAATATTGAACAACTTTTTAAGGAGGACAAAACCATGCTCGAAATGCGAATCACTATTGAGGCACCGGAACTTGTCGGGGCGCTCAACAACCTTGCTGCTGCGATGGGCGGCGCGAAGCTCACGCCCCAGCAGGGCGCGGTGGCAGCACCGCAGCAGCCCATGACTAATCCTCAGACTGCTGCTCCGGCTCCCGCCCCTGCACCTGCACCTGCTCCGATGCCGGCTCCTGCGCCCGCCGCTCCTGTTCAGCCTAACCCGCTGCCCAGCCCCGGTCCCGTTGCTCAGGCTACTCCGAATTACCCCGCACCCAATGTCCCGCTGGCACAGCCGCCCCAATACACTATTGACCAAATCATGGCCGCCGGTGCGACGCTCATGGATGCGGGCAAGGTCAATGAGCTGCGGAACCTGCTGATGTCCTTCGGTGCAAACGCCGTCATGGACCTGAAGCCTGAGCAGCTCGGCGCGTTCGCTACCGGCCTGAGAGAGCTGGGGGCGAAGATATGAGTGACCATGCCTTGCTTTCCCCGTCCAGCGCCCATCGCTGGCTGAACTGCCCACTTGCACCGCGACTTGAAGCGGCGCTCCCTGAGAAGCCCAGTGAGTACGCCCACGAAGGGACGGTAGCTCACAGCGTCTGCGAGATCGCCGCCAAGAAGAAGTTCAAGAAGGCGAAGGCCGCTGAGTACAACCGTGTCATCAAGAAGCTGAAGACCGATGAGGTATGGGATGATGAGATGCTCCACACGGCTGAGACCTACGTGGAACACCTGACCGAGCGGGCGATGGAGTTCGCCAATGAACCGTACATCGCCTTTGAGGTCAAGGTGGACATCTCCGATTACGTCCCGGAGGCGTTTGGTCGCTGTGACTGCGTGATGTTCGGTGGCGATACCCTCATCATCACGGACTACAAGCACGGGAAGGGCGTCCCTGTCAGCCCCGAGGAGAACCCCCAGCTCATGCTGTACGCTCTCGGTGCGCTGAAGCTCTACCAGCCGCTGTTCGGTGATGCTCTGAAGAACGTCACGGTTTACATCGACCAGCCCCGCATCAACGCCTACGGCGGGTGGACTTGCAGCGTGGACGAGCTGCTGGCGTGGGGTGAAAGCATCAAGCCCAAGGCGCAGATGGCGTTCATGGGCTTCGGTGAATATCACGCCGGTGAGTGGTGCCGGTTCTGTAGGGCCAACGGTATGTGTAAGGCTCAGGCAAATCAGCACATCAGCGCCTTTGATGACTTCAAGGACTGTGTTGCGAGCCACAGCGTAGCCATCCTGTCCCCGGAGGAAGTGGGCATCGTCCTCTCGCAAGGTGAAGACCTTGTGACGTGGTATGAGGCCGTGAAAAAGAGAGCGCTCGAAGTCATGCTCAACGGTGAAAGCATCCCCGGCTACAAGGTCGTGGAGGGCCGCAGCAGCCGTTGCTGGACTGACCAAGACGCAGCTCTCGATAAGCTCCAAGAGAATGGAGTAGACCGCGCGTTGATTTACGACAGCGTACCGAAGACCCTTGCCCAGCTTGAAAAGATGCTCGGCACTGTGAAGTTCAAGGAGCTGGTCGGAGAGTTCGTAACCAAACCGCAGGGCAAGCCTACCATCGCCCCTGAGAGTGATTCCAGACAGCCATTCAGCAGCGCGGCGTCCGACTTCGCCGGCGTCGCCGAGAGTGGCTCGTAATAAGTACCCCGGCTACTGCTATTGCTGTGGAAGCTGGGTGGAGCCGGGGTACGGACATTTTGAACGACATCAAGGTCACTGGCGCATCAAGTGTGTGAAGTGCGCCAGCGGGAGGGTTCTCACAGAGAACGACCCCGGCGTTATTTGGGCGAAGAAAACCGTTGAAGAAGAAAATCGTCGCAGAGCGAAAGGAGAAAACAGTATGTACAACAACATTCCGACCAAGGTCCTGACCGGCGAAGTCCGGCTGTCCTACGTGAACCTCGTGGCCCCTCGTGTGAACAACAACGACCCCACCGCGACCCCGAAGTATTCCGTCACGCTGCTCATCCCGAAGACTGACACGGCGGTGAAGGCGAACATCGACGCCAGCATCGAGGCTGCTGCCAAGGACGCACAGGCGAAGATTTGGGGCGGCGTCCGTCCTCCGGTCCTGCCTATCCCCATCCACGACGGCGATGGCGTTCGTGAGAACGGCACTCCCTATGGCCCTGAGTGCAAGGGCTGCTGGGTCATCACGGCCAGCACGAAGAACAAGCCGCAGGTGGTGTCTCAGAGCGACATCAATACGGAGCTGCTGCCGCAGGACATCTACAGCGGTATGTATGCCCGCGTGACCATCAATTTCTTTGGCTACAACACCGCCGGCAAGCGCGGCGTGGGCTGCGGTCTGGGCAACGTGATGAAGACCCGCGACGGTGAGCCTCTGGCTGGCGGCGCGTCCGCTGCGGCTGACTTCGCTGGCGTAGGCCAGACGGTTGCGGCTCCCGCTACTCCTGCATACGGCGGTGCGATGCCGGCCACTCCGGGGCAGATGAGCTACCCCAACACTGGGTACGCCGCTCCCGCACCTGCGCCCGCTCCGGCTGCTGACGGCGTTGCTCCGTGGGGTGCCGCTGACGGTCCTTATGGCGGCCAGCCTCAGCAGGGTAATCCGATGGGCGTCCAGCCCGGTGCTATCAACCCCCTCACCGGTCAGCCGTATTTCGGTTAAGTAAGCGAAAGGCACACGGCCGCAAAATAGAGCGGTCGTGTGCCTTTTTTCTAAGGAGGACAAGTCTATGTTTGATTTTGATGCCCCTCGGGAGGCGAGGCGGTTCCGCGTCAATCACCCGAACGGGTACATTGAGATAAACGTGGGGACGTTCTTTGGCACCTCCCCGCAGAAGAAAGTGAACAAGCTGCTGCGCCTTGCTCGGAAGTATTGCACGGAGGGCCAGCGCAAGGAGCTGCTCTGCAATATCGTGGAGGAGGCCAAGTACCGCTCGGACATTCTCGATGAGCTGGACAGCCTGATTTCTAAAGGCCGGATGTTGTTCTATGCGATTTTCGGCAAGCAGTGGCCTACCGACATCATCTCGGCCAGCGGGTATAACGCCATCGACAAGCAGCGCAAGCAGTTGAGCGCCTACGCGGAAGTTATCGCGGGAGAGAGGTGGGAAGGATGAAGCACCATCTCAGTATTGACCTTGAAACCTTCAGCAGCGTTCCCATTGGCAAGGCCGGAGCCTATAAGTATGTGCAAAGCCCGGACTTCGAGATCCTGCTGTTCGCATATAGCCTGAACGACAGCCCCGTGGTGGTCGTGGATTTGGCGCAAGGCGAGGTTCTCCCGGACTGGCTTTATAAGGCCATAGAAAGCCCGGACTACATCAAACACGCCTACAACGCCGCGTTCGAGTGGTACTGCCTCTCGAAGTTCTACGGCCACCTGCTGCCGGTAGACCAGTGGCGGGACACGATGCTGCACGGCCTCTACTGCGGCTACACAGCGGGCTTGGACGCCACCGGCAAGGCGCTGGGTCTGCCAGCCGAAAAGCAGAAGCTCTCGGTAGGCAAGGCGCTCATCCGGTACTTCTGTGTACCTTGCACCCCCACACAATCAAACGGTGGACGGCACCGCAACCTGCCGAAGCATGACCCGGATAAGTGGGATTTGTTCAAGACCTACTGCCTGGGCGACGTCACCACCGAGAAGGAGATCGAGCGCCGGCTGTCGGCCTTTCCAGTGCCGGATGACATCGAGAAACAGTGGCAGACCGACCTGCTCATCAACGCCAGAGGCGTGGCGGTGGACATGGGCATGGTGCGCGGCGCTCTGGAAATCGGGGCGCAGTCCCGTGACCGGCTCATGCAGGAGGCAATCTCCATCACCGGGCTGGAAAACCCGAACAGCATCGCCCAGCTCTCGACGTGGCTGGAAAAGGCCACTGACACGCCCGTCACTGATCTGCGGAAAGACACGGTTGCCGCTATGCTGGAAAGCAACGCTGTGACCGGCTCGGCTAACCGGATGCTTGAAATCCGGCAGGAGCTGGGTAAGACCAGCACCAAGAAGTACGACGCTATCGAGGCCGCTGTGTGCGGCGATGGCCGGGTACGAGGGCTGCTTCAGTTCTACGGAGCCAACCGCACAGGCCGCTGGGCGGGCCGTCTCGTGCAGGTCCAGAATCTCCCGCGCACCTACATCGGGCAGCTCCCGCTGGCTCGTGAGGCCGTAAGGAACAAGCAGGAGGACAAGCTGCGGTTCCTCTACGGCTCCGTGCCTGATACCCTGTCCCAGCTCATCCGAACGTCGTTCGTGGCGTCCGAAGGCAACAAGCTGGTGGACGCCGACTTCAGCGCCATCGAAGCCCGCGTCATCTCATGGCTGGCGGGAGAGCAATGGCGGTTGGAAGTGTTCAGGACCCACGGCAAAATCTACGAGGCGTCGGCGAGCCAGATGTTCGGCGTCCCGCTGGAAAAAATTAAGAAGGGCAACCCCGAATACGCCCTGCGGCAAAAGGGCAAGGTCGCTGAACTGGCGCTGGGTTATCAGGGCAGCTCCGGTGCGCTCATCGCAATGGGCGCTCTGAAAATGGGCATCCCAGAAGACGACCTGCCGGACATCGTTTCCCGCTGGCGGGATTCCAATAAGCGCATTGTGGACCTCTGGTATTCGCTCGAATCGGCGGCGGTGTCTGTTATCCAGACCGGCCATCCGGCGGGCGTCCGAGGGCTGATGCTGGCCCGTGAGATGGACATTGAGAACGGGTTGGACTTCCTCACCATCACCCTGCCGAGCCGCCGCAAGCTCTACTATGCGAAGCCCTCGCTCGGTGAGAACTCTTGGGGCCGCCCCTCCATCCTCTACTACGGCGTCAACCAGACCACAAAGCAGTGGACGCAGCTCGAAACCTACGGGGGCAAACTCGTGGAGAACTGCGTTCAGGCCATCGCCCGTGACTGCCTTGCAATCGCCATCGAGCGGTTGGAGGCCGCCGGGTTCCCGGTGGTGTTCCACATCCACGACGAGGTGGTAGTGGACTGCCCTGCGGAGAAGGCCGACCTCGATGAAGTCGTGCGGCTGATGTCGCTGTCGATTCCGTGGGCGCCTGACCTTCCCCTCAACGCTGATGGCTGGGTTGGCGATTTCTTCAGAAAGGACTAACGCCATGTTCGTACACAAAAATGCTGAGGGCTATCCTGACCCCACAGTCGGCGAGGCCATGAGCAACATCGCTCAGGAGGAACGCCGCAAGGAGGCTGACCGGCTTGCCGCCATCAGCGCCCTTATCCCCGTGATGAAGGGCTGCGCAGAGTTGGTAGGCTTTGAGGTCGTGGGCCGGATCGTCCTCATGGACAAGGAAACTGGCAAGAAATACAGGTAGACGGAAGGAGGTCGGAGCCAATGGTCAATGACCGCCAAATTACAATCTCTGTCGGCAATAACCGAAAGAGCGTGAACTGGCAGCCGCAGACCCTGATGCTGTCGGAGTTCTATGAAAAGCTCCGAATCCCCAGCCGCTCAACGGAGACGATGCAGGAGTACCTCTCCCTGCGGAAATCTGAACAGGATGACAAGAAAGACATCGGCGGGTTCGTCGCTGGCACCCTGTCCGGCCCGCGCCGCAAGGCCGGGGCCGTGACAGGCCGCGAAATTATCACCCTCGACTTTGACACCATCCCGCCCGGTGGCACCGAAGAAATCCTGAAGCGCGTAGACGCGCTCGGCTGCGGCTACTGCATCTATTCAACTCGCAAACACTCACCGGCAAGCCCCCGGCTGCGTATTCTGCTGCCCCTCAACCGCACGGTCACGGCAGACGAATACGAGCCGCTGGCCCGGTATATGGCCGTCTGCATCGGCATTGAGTTCGCTGACCCGACCACGTTCGAGGCCACGCGGCTGATGTACTGGCCGAGCTGCTGCAAGGACAGCGAGTACATCTTCACGTTCGGCGATAAGCCCATGCTCTCCGCAGACGGTCTGCTGAACGCGATGAACGAAAAGTTCGGGGATTGGCGCGACGTCTCGAAGTGGCCGCAGGTCCCTGGTGCAGACAACGCCTATAAGAAACTGGCAATGAAGCAGAGCGACCCACTCAGCAAGGCTGGCGTGGTGGGCGCGTTCTGCCGGACATACGACATCTACGGCGCGATGGACACCTATCTCGATGGCATCTATGCGCCGGTGGATGATTCAAGAGGAAGATACACCTACCTTGGCGGCAGCACGACCGGTGGAGCAGTGGTGTACGACAACGGGATGTTCCTGTACAGTCACCACTCCACCGACCCCTGCTGCGGCAGGTTAGTCAACGCCTTCGACTTGGTGCGCCTGCACAAGTTTGGCGACCTCGATGATGGCGCTGACCCAAACACGCCCACGAACAGGCTCCCATCCTACACGGCGATGTGCAACCTCGCTGTGGAGGACGCGCGGGTCTCCCGGCAGCTTGCGAAGGAACGAGCTGATTCTGCGGTCAGCGACTTCAGCAACTTGGCTGAGGCGGCCTCATCCAGCGAGGGTGATAACCTCGACTGGACAATGGACTTGGAGCTGAACCGGCAGACCGGCACGATTAAGGCTACCATCGACAACATCTGGCTCATCCTTGAAAATGACCCGAACCTCCGGGGCAAATTCGCGCTGAACGAGTTCGCCGGACGCGGCGAAGTGCTGGGAGACCTGCCGTGGAGCGCGTTTGACAAAAGAAGGGGGTGGACAGATAACGACAATGCCGGCCTCTACTGGTACTTCGAGAAGGTCTACAAGATTACCGGCAACGGCAAAATCGACGGTGCTCTGTCCCTGCACAGCGAGAAGCACAAGTTCAATGACGTCCGCAACTACCTGTCCAAGCTGGAATGGGACGGTGTGCCGCGTCTCGATACCCTGCTCATCGACTACCTCGGCGCTGAGGATAAGCCCTACGTCCGGGCCGTTACACGGAAGTCTTTCACGGCGGCGGTGGCCCGGGCGATGACGCCGGGGTGCAAGTATGACACCATGCTCATCCTCGCCGGTCCGCAGGGCATCGGCAAGTCCACGCTGCTCGACAAGATGAGCAAGGGCTGGTTCAACGATGGCATCCGCACCTTCGAGGGCAAGGAGGCCAGTGAGCTGCTGCAAGGTGTGTGGCTGGTCGAAATCGGTGAGCTGGACGCCTTCAGGCAATCAGACGTGGCTCGCATCAAGCAATTCTTATCCCTGCGGGCAGACCGATTCAGGGCGGCCTACGGGCGTCACGTCAAGGAGCTGCCGCGCTGCTGCGTGTTCTTCGGCACCACCAACACCGCCATGTTCCTGCGAGATCGCACGGGCAACCGCCGGTTCTGGCCGGTGGACGTGGGCGTCCAGCCGCGCAAGAAGCTCGTGTGGGACACGCTCGATGAGGAGATTGACCAGATTTGGGCCGAGGCCGTCATGCGCTGGCGGTTTGGTGAGGGCCTGTTCCTGACCGGCGAGCTGGAAGAAGAAGCGAAGGAAGAACAGGAGGCCCACCGCGAGGTCAGCAGCAAGGAGGGCATTATCCTTGACTTCATCGACCAGCCGGTGCCGGAAGACTGGCCGAAGTGGTCGCTGGACAAGCGCCGGCTGTACCTCAACGGCACAGTGGAGGGTAGCGTCAATCTCGTCAAGCGCGACAGAGTATGCGCCTTGGAGATCTGGTGTGAAGCCTTTGGGGGCCAGCCGCGCGATTTCCGGTACAGCGATTCCACCGAAATCAATGACATCCTCCGGGCAATACCCGGATGGGAGAAAACGCCGGGAAGTCTGCGCTTCGGCTACTGCGGCAAGCAGCGCGGATTCCAGCGCATCAGAGGGAGGTAACGTCATGACAAAGAACACCGAAACCCTGCTCAGGCTTGTGCAGGAAAACCCCGATTTGCCGGTTGTCCCGATGGTGGACGGCGGCATTGCGTGGGACGATAGCGGCTACTTCATGGCCGCGTTCGGCGCGGCTGAGGTGGACGAGTACATCGTCTCCCGGCAGGATGACCGCATTTACTTCAAGAGCGATGATGACGTGTTCGACGTCTTGGAGCACGTGCTTTCGGACGAGGAGTTCAACGCCTTGCCCCAAACCGAAGCAGAGTGCCGGGTCTACTTCGAGGCGCTGCCTTGGATAAAGGCCATCATCGTCTACATCGACCCGGTGTGATAAGGAGGCCGCAGATGAGCAAGAGAAGCGATTTGGAACTCGTCAAGGACTGGCAGACCATCCGCACCGAGTTCGAGGCGATGGAGCGGATGTCCTGCGTCCCTGCGGGCATCCGCAAGGTCCGGGCTGACCACATCTTCGATGAGGAGAGGTCTGTCCGCTGAAACCGCGAAATGGTGGAGAAGAACAACGCCGACTATCAGGCAGAGGTGGCGCGGCTGAACACCGAAAAGAACAAGCGCCGCGACGCCATCCTCGAAGACATCTACCGGTTGATTCAGGAGGACGTGGGCCGCGACCTATCACGGGTCAAGGCCCAGCGCCTCTGGGCGTATGCGTGGGAGTTGGGCCATGCGAATGGGTTCCCTGACGTCTACTACCATCTTCAGGACGCCATCGAGTTGGCACGAATGCTCTTAGAGTGAGCGCGGAGGTAATCGGCATGGTGGTGAAAAAGGCTGGCGGCAAAATCTATGGCGCGGTTCTCACGTCTGCGGAGAAGAAGGCCATGAACATGGAGATCGAGAGGCAGCTTGCGGAGTACACCCGGAAGCACGAGGTCGAGCTGAACGCGATGATTCTGTATGTGCTCCACGAGCAGCTTGGCTTCGGTGAACAGCGGCTGCGGAAGTTCTTCGACCGGTTCTCGGTGGAGATTGACGCGCTGGTCAAATACTACGAGATGGACGATGAGGACGCCGAGTGGCTCTGCACCAGAAAGCTACTTGATATGGGCATCGACGTAGAGAAATGGTGCGATGAAAGCCGGAACATTTAGTGGAACATTCGCGGAACATTTGAATGTAAGTCGATGTTCAGGGCGGAAAGTCGAAAGTCAGGGCGGAAAGTCGAGCAATGTTCCACCCAATGTTCCACCTTCAATGTTCCGTTGTTCCGGCAATGTTCCAGTCGATGTTCCACCCCATTTGGTTCATAAACACGACACCCGGTTGTTCTAAGCAACTTTTCAGTTCTCTTTATTTACTCTATGTAGTTAGTGGAACATTGGAACATTCACTACTAAATAGACCTGTAAATAGAGAGATTAGAGGAAGTAGAGAAAATACACACTCCCTAATTCGCCTAATCCGCGCAAATTATACGCGCGCGTGCGCGCGAGGAGGTACAGATGAAAGAAAGTCAAATTGAGCGGCGTCTTGTCGAAGGTGTGAAAAGGCTCGGCGGGATGTGCCTGAAGTTCGTCAGCCCCGGTACATTAGGTGTGCCTGACCGAATCATCATAACAGCGAAAGGCCGGGTCATCTTCGTCGAGCTGAAGACCGAGACAGGCCGCCTTACGAAAATCCAGAGGTATGTTATCGGAGAAATGCAAAAGCGCGGAGCCGATGCCCGCGTGGTCAAAGGCATCGACGAGGTGAAAGAGCTGCTTGCTGAAATCGAGGGAGGTGATGAGGCATGAAGTTTGTACCCTATCCATACCAGCAGTATTGCATTGACCGAATCATCAGCGATCCGGCGATTGGGCTGTTTTTGGATATGGGCTTGGGAAAGACGGCTATCACCCTGTCGGCCATCAAGGACCTGCGGTATAACCGGTGGGAGGTCTCAAAGCCTCTCATCATCGCACCGAAGAAGGTGGCCGAGGCCACGTGGACTACGGAGGCCGCGAAGTGGGACCACCTGAAGATGATGCGGGTTGTGCCGGTCCTCGGTACATCACAGCAGCGGCTGAGGGCTTTAGCGATGCCGGCAGACGCCTACGTGATAAACCGCGAGAACGTGACGTGGCTGGTCGAGCATTTCAAAAATGCGTGGCCGTTTGACATGGTGGTATTGGACGAGAGTTCCAGTTTCAAGAACTCCCAGAGCAAAAGGTTCAAATCCTTACGGCTGGTCCGCAGCAGGATTCGTAGAATCGTGGAGCTGACCGGCACCCCGTCCAGCAACGGTCTCGAAGACCTGTGGGCGCAGATTTATCTGCTGGACGGTGGTGTGCGGCTGTGCGGAACGCTGGGCGCATATCGCGACCGGTACTTCGTACCCGGCAAGCGCAACCGCACGACTATCTTCAGCTACGACCCGAAAGAGGGCAGCTTCGAGATGATAAAGCGGGCCATCAGCGACATCTGTATCAGCATGAAGGCCAGCGACTACCTCACCCTGCCGGATGTGATACATAACGACATCCCGGTGGCTCTTGACGCTGCGGCCAAGAAAGCCTACACCCAGTTGGAGACCGACCTGTTGTTGCAGGTAGACGAGAACACCATCACGGCCCAGAGCGCCGGCGTCCTGACGAACAAGCTATTGCAGCTTTGCAACGGGGCGATATACGACGAGGACCGAAACGCTGTCCGCATCCACGACTGTAAAATCGACGCCTTTATGGAGCTGGTGGAGCAGCTCAACGGGCAACACGCTCTGGTGTTCTACGCCTTCCAGCATGACCGTGACCGGCTGGTGAAAGCTCTGGCAAATACGAATCTGCGTGTGCGGGTTTACTCCAATGCGCAGGACGAGGCCGATTGGAACAACGGCGAAATCGACATCCTGCTTGCCCACCCAGCGAGCTGTGGCTACGGGCTGAACCTTCAGCGCGGCGGGCATCACGCCATCTGGTTCGGACTAACGTGGAGCTTGGAGCAGTACGAGCAAGCCAACAAGCGACTGCACCGGCAGGGGCAGGAGCACCCGGTGGTCATCCACCACCTGATTGTGCAGGGCGGCATGGATGAAGCCGTCTTGGAGGCCCTTCACGACAAGGGCGATATGCAGAACGCGCTGCTGAACGCGCTGCGCGTCCGCATCAGTAAAATTCGGAGATAGGAGGCAGATGACCATGATTGGAACAGAAGAAATCGCCGAGATCGTGAAGGTAGCGGCTGCTGAGGTGCTTGCCCGGAAGGATGAGATTCTCGATGAGGAGTATGACGCCCGGTATCATGACGTCAACCTGTTGATGAAGAACTACCGGAAGTTGAAGGCCCACTACTCGCACGTGTCGCCTGAGACCTTGGAGGTCAGCGCCATCTGCTCGATGCGCCGGAAGACTGGCCTGATGATGAGCCACGTGGACAAGATGCTGGCCGCGTATGAGGCCATGTGTAAAGAATCCCTCAACCCGGACGAAGGCCGGCGGTGGGAGGCCCTCTACCTCCGCTACATCGACGGCAAGCGCATGAGCGTGGATGACATCGCCAGCCAGTTGAACATCGATAAGCGGACTTTCTACCGCGACATCAACAAGGCGATGGAGGACATGGCTGTGCTGCTGTTCGGCATCGAGGCCATCGGCTCGTGGAAGCATAAAAGAGCAAAGGTTACACCTTAAAGACGGTTTCCGGCTTGCCAGTCTCCCGGTGTTCAGGTATAATAACCGTAGGTCGTTTTCAACCTGCAACTGGACACCGGAGGGATGGCAATGCGGAAGACCGGCGATGAGCCAATCAAATTTAGAGGCAAGGACACGGGGCTGCGCCTTCGTGACTTTTGGAGCTGGGGCTTCTCGGACCTGCTGGACAACACCTTGCGCGGCAGCTATGCCGAGTTCATCGTCGCGGCGGCACTGGGCATCGACCTCTCCGAAGCGCGGGTGAACTGGGAGCCGTGGGACCTGACGTTTCGAGACAGCATCCGCGTCGAGGTCAAGAGCTGTTCCTACCTGCAAGCGTGGGAGCAGACGCGACCGTCCGACATCAAGTTCAGCATCCGTCCGGCGATTCGGTGGACGGCCACCGAGGGCTGGGCCGGTGAGCAGCGCCGGCAGTCAGACGTGTACGTCTTCTGCCTGTTCACTGAGAAGGACCCGGCGGTGGCTGACCCGATGCGGCTGGATAGCTGGGCGTTCTACGTCCTCCCTACCAGAGTGCTGGATGAGCACTGCGGAGAGCAGAAGTCCATCAGCCTGAACTCGCTGCTGAAGCTAAGTCCCGAGCGGGTTGACTTCGGAGAGCTGCGGGCGGCGGTGCTGTGGTGTGCTCCTTGCCGTGAAGGAGGGCAGGATGATGACGCAGGAGCGTCTGACGGCGCTGGCAAGCGCCCTGATTGATTTGGCGCTGGACCTGACAGATGATCCGGTGAGAATTGAGAGCTACCTTCGGTCCCTCGGTTTCACCGATGAGGAGCTTCGACTTTTCGGCTTTGATGTATAGCTGGCAAGCTCGCCTCTCGGGAGGCGAGCTTTTCTTTTGCCCTCCCGCTCGACTACCAGTGCATTTTCTTGAAAAATTTTCTCGAAAACCCTTGACAAAACCACGATAGCGTGGTAGAATGTAGACAATGAAACAAACCCCACAAACCAAGAAGTCAAGGAGGACAAAGACCATGACCGAGTACATGATGAAGACCGATAAGAACGGCAAGCCCCGCTACTACAAATCCGTGGATGGCAAGATGAAGGTCATCAGCCGCGCTGAGTACGAGGAGAACGTCAAGGCTGAGGTTGAGGAGGTCAAGTCCGAGGCCATCGTTCCCGCCGGGTTCTGGAACCTCGACGCCGCCATCACTGAGCTGGCAGAGCGTGATCGCTTGAATAGCGTGGACATGACCCCCAGCAAGCCGGAAGACGTCGCACTGAGCGTTGTGAAGTGCATCGTGTCCGGCATGGATGGCCGGGATGACGGCAAGGTCAAGATGCAGACCGTGAAGCACGGCGTCCTCATCAACTACCGGAACTGCATGGTGTGTGCGCTGGTTTTCGATGATGACCACGTTGTCACCGCTATCAAGTTCATGGGAACCACGGTTGAGAGCCGGAAGAAGTCGGAACTCTGCGAGGTCAAAGACCTGAGCGAGTACGCCGACAAGATTTCTGAGCAGGTCGTGTTCATCGACCAGTGGTGGGCGAATACGTCCAGAAAGAAGGTGGCATGAGCGCGGTTTTCTGAAATATTTTTCCCGAAAACTCTTGACGAAAACGACTTTAAGTGGTAGAATGAGAGTATAGGGAAACAACAAGAACATAAGTCGAATAGGCAAGTCCAGCAGGCCATCTCAGTCAATACAATCACCTATTCTCGCCGCAATGCGGCGGATTTTTCTTTGCCTGAAATCGTACTGACAGCGCACAATTTCACCTTCAAACGTGGTTTCCCGGCAGTAAATACCGTCTTCAAGCCACTCACGCTGAACTTTCTCACCGTCATTCAATTTAGGCAAACTGGCCTTTGCCATATTCGCAAGTTCTGTCGCAATAGAGAGAAGAACTTCCGATGCGGGATTCACTGGTCTTCGACCTCATCCACGTCATCGGCAAGCAGTTCCTCGATGGTGCAGCCATAGAGCTTGGCGAGCTGCGGCAGCTTGTCGGCACGAGGCTTCGCAAGACCTCTCTCCCACTTGCTCACGGCAGAGGGCTTTACGCCAACGGCCTTTGCAACTTCGAGCTGTGTGGGGATGGCTCCGCGAAGCCTGCGCTCTTTCATGACGTTCATGCACTTACCTCCTTCTGGCAAATTACTTGTGGTTATTGTATTTGCTCTATACTCTCATTATACCACTGATACGCCTGTTTGTCAACTATTTTTCACAAAAATATAGGGAGAGTGGAGGGCTTGACAAAACGACTTTAAGGCGATATAATCAACTTAGAGGAAAGGTGGTGTACCTATGGATGATTTTGGTGAACGTCTCAGAAAGCTGAGAGTAGCGCAGGACCTCACCCAGCAGCAGTTGGGTGAAAAGCTCGGCGTTGTCCCATCAACCATTGGCAAATACGAGAAGGTCAAGGATTCCTACCCAAGCATAGAGGTGCTAATTAAGCTGTCCGACTTTTTCAGCGTCAGCACCGACTATCTCCTGAAAGGCATAGAGCCTACTGGGAATGTAGAGAACAATATAAACGGGTCACTGTCTAACAGCCCCTTCATTCAGGCAAACCACGGCGGCGTGGTGTACAACGGAGACAGCACGATCTCACCCGAGGCTTTAGAGCTGCTCCGTATTTACGAGAACCTCAGCGGACGCAGCCGTCTAAAGTTGCTCAATTTTGCCGTCGAGCTTGAAGGAGGCAAAGACTGATGAACCGCGCAGCCCTCTACATCCGTGTTTCCACGCTGGAACAGGCGCAGGAGGGCTATTCCGTCGGCGAGCAGAAGGAACGCCTGATTGCGTACTGCAAGGCCAAAGACTGGATTATCGCGGACATCTATGTGGATGGCGGGTACACCGGCAGCAACCTGAACCGGCCCGGCATCCAGAAGCTCATCTCCGAGACGGACAAGTTCGACCTCGTGCTGGTCTACAAGTTGGACCGTCTCTCCCGCTCCCAGCGGGACACGCTCTACCTCATCGAAGAAGTCTTCCGGCCAAAGGGCGTGGACTTCATCTCCATGCAGGAGAGCTTCGACACATCGACCCCATTCGGCAAGGCCATGATTGGCCTCCTCGCTGTGTTCGCCCAGCTCGAACGTGAGCAGATAAAGGAGCGCACGTGGATGGGCCGCGTAGCCCGCGCCAAGACCGGCCTTCACCACGGCGGGGGCCATATCCCCATCGGCTATGAGTACGAGGACGGGCATCTCGTCATCAACCCGTATGAGGCCGAGCAGGTGAGAAAGATATACGAATGGTATCTTGCCGGGGATTCCCTGAAGACCATCACCGACAAACTTCAGGAGGCGGGGTACACGAACAAGTACAGCAGCTACAACTCATGGACCAGCGTCCGAAACATCCTCGGCAATGAGACCTACACCGGACGGCTGCATTTTGGAGATGTCATAGTGGATAACGCACACGAACCTATCATCAGCAAGGAACAGTTCGACGCGGCGCAGGTTCTCCGTGGCAAGCGGCAGGAACAGTATGGCGGTCAGGCGTTCCAGTCCAAGCATCTGCTTGCCGGCCTCATCTACTGCGGCCACTGCGGAGGCAGATACTACCTACGGAACACCGGCAAGTATTCCTACTACGCCTGCTACTCCCGCACCAAACAGATGAAAAGCATGGTGAAGGACCCGAACTGCATGAACAAGATTTGGAAGGGTGCGGAGCTGGAAGCCATTGTGGACGCCCGGATTCGGGAGCTTCTCAGCTCACCAGAGATGGCCGCAGAGATCGCCGCCAGCCGCTCCAAGCCCACCCCAGTCAGCAAGAACGCAGACATCGAAAAAAGGCTCCGGGAAATCGACAAGCAAATCGGCAAGCTCATGGAGCTGTACCAGCACGACGATATACCGCCCGAGCTTCTGGGCGAGCGTATCAACAAGCTCTACAACGAGCGCACCGCGTTGGAATCAACCCTTGCCCCGGTGGTCGAGGATGAGGCCATGCCGTTCGATTTGGTGGAGGCCCTCATCTCGGATGCCGCGCAGGTCTGGGACTTCGCGGACGAGAGCCAGAAACGCCGCATCCTGCAAAGTCTCGTGTCCCGCATTGTGCTCACCGACGATGACGTCAAGATTGAGTGGGCCTTCTGATGGTAAACAAAAAAAAAGCCCTACCGCTGCGTGAGCGGTAGGGCTTTCCTGTTACTTCTCTGAAGACTGCGCGATTGCATTCTGTACAACAGCAGCTGCGGTCGCAGCGGCAGTGCTGGCAGCAACCGATGTTGCATTCGCAGAGTTGGCGCTTTCCAGTGCCGCAGTGGCGGCGGGCAGCGCCTTCTGTTTGCGTACCTCGGCCTCAATGTAGGTGGTGAGGTACTCGGTCAGATCGCCATAGGTTTCCTCGATAAAGGCTTTGGTTGCGGGGCTGATCGCCTTGATACAGGCGGCAAGCGCCATAGCAAGGGCCTGCTTCTGAGCCTCCGCGTCAAAGCTGCCGGCCTTTTTCAGTTCATCGACGTAGGTCTGCGAAACGGCAGACACGGCGATACTGACGATACCGGTTACTTCCTCGATGACGTTCCCCAGCAGAATGCTGTTGGTCTGCGCTGCGGCCTCCTCACCTTTCTTCTTTACGAAGGCGGCGACAAAAGCGGACAGCGCGGTCACTGCGGCGGTGACAACCGCCATCAGCAGGTTAAAGACAGCTTCATTCATCAGTCGTACTCCTTACATTTTGGTGCAGTAGTCAAGGCTGACCCAGCCAGCGCCGGATTTCAGCTTGCCCCACTTGCTTGCGCCGGCCCCTGTGGATTCCTCCACAATCGTGTAGACACCGGGTTTGATGAATCCCTTGCGGGCGTAGCCGGTGCCGGGGCCAGACCGGATGTTGAGGTCGGTGGCGGTGATTCTCACCGTGTAGTTCACGGCTGCGGAGCCGCCGGCCACCGAGATAGCGTTGGCGTCCACCCAGCCGTACACGTTGCTGGTGGCGTCCGTGTGGATGACGTGGTACGGATGCTTGGCGTTGGCAGAGATAGCCGTAATCTTGGCCGGCCCAGCCTTGGCCGCAGAGCCGCTGGCGGCGTTGGCGCTGGTGTAGTGCTTGCCACCGGCGAAGTTGACCACCGTGCCGATGTCCAGCCCCGCAGCGGGGGTGCTGGGGGTCGAGGGTGCGGAAGGCTGCGCGGTGGAGCCACCGAGCTGCGCCGTGACCTTGCTTGCGAGGTCGCCCATACGGGCGTACATCCAGTCGCCGGGGCAGCTCTTGTTGGCGAACCATCGGTGGACGGTCAAGACCATCTCGTCAGACTTGGGGGAGTAGTTGAGGGTCTTGTTCTTGTCGCCCAGCCAGAGCAGCTTCTTCTTGCCGTTGCGCTTGCAGATGTCCACGCAGAGCGTGATGAGCTTCTGGTACACGACATCCTTGAAGGCATACGGCGCGGTGGTGTCGGACGCGCACTCGATGGTCACGGCTCGCTGGTCGTTGGCGTTGGAGGACGTACACCAAGAACGATTGCCCTCATCCACGCACAGCAGCACCCGGCCATCCACGCCGATACCGTAGTTGCAGGACGCCTGACGGGACGTAGGCGCGAACACGTTGCCCAGCGTCTCCACAGAACACTGGCCTACCACGCAATGCGGGGTGATGCGGTCGATGGCGTGGGTACGCTTGCCGGAATGATTCGGGCTGAGTTTCGTATAGTTTACGAGCGAACTGTTGCTCATGCTATTACCTCCATTCGCGGGCGCTGCGTACTTGTCGTAGTAGGTCTGACCGTACCCTGCCCGCTTGATTTTGACTGCCTCACCCTGATTGGCAGGGCGCTCAAAGTTCAGCAGCACACTGTCGCTGGCAGTCCGAACGGCAGTCGCGGTTTTCAGGGTGGACAACACGGACTTGTAGCCGGTGGAAAGCTCCTCAAACAGAAAATCGAGCTGCATATCCAAGTCCCCGATGGACTTGCCAGCAGCCCGAGCGAAAGCAAGCAGATTCTGTTTTCGGCTCCAATACGTCCACTGAGCGAGGCCGTAGCCCGCGCTGTCGTGGACAAAGTTCTGGTACTTCCCGCTATCTACGGCGGCGGTGTACGCCGTGTCTGTGTAGCCCAGCTTCTTCTCGTAGGTGTTCTGTAGGTTCTGCGGATTCAGGCCGCTCTCAGCGTAGAGGTTTCCCATGAGGCCGGCAGCGCCAGCCTGGGAAAGCCCCTTGCCGGTGAGGTAGTCCCAAATCCTTTTCTCGTTGGTGCTCATCGCGCCTCAGTCCTTTCGCTGTGGGTCAGCCCACGCCCGCAGAACCGTCGCTTGTGGTGTCCGAGGAGGTGTCCACGGTGCCGCCGCTTCGGTACACGGGCTTATCAGGCCAGTTGTTGTTCTTGCTCAGGTTCTCGACGGCAGACTTGATGGCGTAGGCGAGAACCACGCCGATAATCTCCGTCACTGCCACCTGAGACAAGCTCTCAGCAATCTGCATCTTATCGAGGGCTGCGAGGATGTAGCTGCACCACACCCACGCGAACCCGTTGGCGAGACAGATCCACACGACCATCTTCATGGTCTCCCGCTTCTTCCGTCCCGCAGAGCCGGTCTTCGACTTCTTGCTTTTGTGCAGCCCGGAGACCGCGCTGCGGACAATCAGAGCGCCGAGGAAAATGAACGAAACGACGCCTACGCCGGCGAGGATGGCGATGAGGATATTCCAGCCAGCTCCCATAAATCACACCTCCTTCGCATTGACTGGCGATGCCGTCAGCTTTCGCCGTGCTCGCTGCCGGGGTAGTTCCGTCCGGGGATTTGCTCACCGATGTCCACGATTTTCAGCAGGTTCATCGCCGGCTGAACAACGGAGTGGATATACCCATCCCCGCCGACGTCCTCGTAGTCACTGAACATCTCACAAAACGCCTCGGCCTCCATCGAGTTCCACGCGCCGGCAGGATTGCAAGCAGGGTCGGTATAATACCGGTAGCTCTGAAGCAGACGGTCTCTGAGGCGATTTCGCTCTCGGCGGGTCGTGTCATCCTCCATCTTCTTCAGCCGCTCAATCTGCTCGCTCTGTGCGGAACGCAGGGCGTCGATTTCGGTCTGCAACTCCTTTTGGACCCGCAGACTTTGTGCGCGGTACTCGGGGTACTTGCTTACGGCGTCAAGGGCGGTTTTGAGCTGCTCGTCCTTCTTCTTACCCGCCTCATACCTGCCTATCAGGTACTTTGACAGCTTCCTGTAAATCAGGTAGCAGAACAGGACAGCAAGCAGCAGTTCGACAACACTGAGTACCGTGATGCTGCCGAACACCTCCTTGAACTCATCAAATCCAGTCAATGGCATTACCTCCCACCCGTAGTCTGAAAAAGCCGGCGGCCCTACACGGACCGCCGGTATTCAGCCATATTTACGTCGCCGACGAGCGCCTGCAAACGGGCGGCAAGTGCCTCATCTTCCAGAGCCTGCGCCCCGAGCTGCTCTAACACCTCGGCCTGAGCCTTGATGATGCCAGCTTGCCGGAGGCAGATGTCGGCCAATTCTTCGATGATGCTCATTCGGCGACAACGTACTGCTCGCCGGTGATTTCCGCATAGCGGTCGGCGGTAATCTCGCCGTCCTCCACGCGGGACGCCAGCTCAGTCTTGACGCCGCTCTTGCGGTAGTCGGGAACGGAATCCCAAACCTGCGTACCGGCAATCAGCCGGTTGGCCCAAATCTTATTCATCAGTTTGTACCTCCTTCAGAAATGGCGAATGTGCTGACGAGAGAATCCAGCTCGCATACGGCGTCCTCAATGGCGCTCATACGCTCGTCGTTCATTTCGTCCTGCTCACACATGGCGTCCTCGATCTCGCTCATCCGGGTGCCGGTCAGCTCGTCCTGCTCGCACAGGGCGTCTTCCAGCGCGGCGGTGCTCTCCACGACCTGCTGCACGACCGGCCCGGTCTTATCAACGACCCGGTAGTGCTTGTCGATTTCGTACCAGTCGTAACAGTTGCCCTCCACGTCCTCGGCGCTCTCGATTTTCCGCACGACGCGGAAGTTATCGGTGATAGTCTGGTCGGGGAAGGTCTGCTCGATCTGGTGGAACCCGGTCAGGTCGGTGTGGGAATCGCCTTTAGTTTTGAGGACTTCGATTTCGCCCTGCGTTCCAAATACGTATTCCAAGTGAGTTCCTCCTTTCGCTGCTTCTGCCGGATGATGCGCTTCAGCTCACGCATGAGGCGTTCACCTTGGAACAGCATCCGATACAGGTTGTGGTTGTTGCAGTGTTTCAACTGCCCAAGGCGGGACAGCAGACTTGCCGCCGCTCCTGCCAAGATGCGCTTTTTCAAGCGCCTCCGCTTGCGGTAACGGGCGATGGCCCGCTTGATGCGGAGTAGGTTGTGCTTGCGCGGGATGGTGTAGCCACGCCCATAACGATAGCCCACCGCATCGGGCATACGCTCTTTCGGCCTCTCATACCCGCGCCGTGGAGGGTCCAGCGGGATGCGCGGATGCCTCCTCACCGTCGGGAATATCTGCCAATCGTCTTTGAGCCGGAGCTGATGGGCGTTCAGCCAAGTCTCCACGAGCACACGCAGCTTTTTGAGCTTGCGCTTGCTCGACCCAAAGATGGTCAGGTTGTCCATGTAGCGGACATAGTGCTTGCACAGCCCGCTCTCACGGATGAGCCTGTCCATCGGCTGCAAGACCGTGTTGGCAAACCACTGAGAGGTGTAGGCCCCAATCTGTACGCCGTCCTTTACGACGCGCCAGATGAGGTCAAGAACGCGGCGGTCTTTGATAAGCTGGCGCATACGGTCCATCACGACCTCCGGCTGCAAGCTGTCGTAGAAATGCCGGATGTCTCCGCAGAACTCATACTTCGTCCCGCGAGGGTCTTTGTCCATCCAGATCTCGATGGCTTTCCGGGCGTGATGCGGGCCACGGTCGCGGATGCTCCCGCAGCAGTAGTAATCCATGCCGCGCATGAACACAGGCTGCAAGACCTGAATCAGCGCGTGATGGACGTACTGGTCCGGCCACTGGGCCGGCTCGCTGACCGTGCGCCATTTCCGGGCGCTGGCGTCCCACCGCTGGGACACATGGGGCTTCTTCTGCTCGAAACCGTCGATGATGATTTGCCGCAGCTCCACGACGCGCTCCTCCTTCGTCTCCTCCACCCATGCGGTAATGGAGTTCGGACGGTGGTGCGTACGCCAGTGGTGGGTGCGGTTCACCTCGTCGATGGCAAGCAGCAGGTTGTCATCAGATACGAGCTTCTCAAAGAGATTCTTTGCTCGCTTCACAGGGATGTTCCTCCTTTTAGCTGTACGGGCTTTCCAGCGCCTCCGTAGAGGTGTACTAACCCGCTCCCCAAATTTGCTTATCTTCACCAAGGGGTGCGCGACTACCTGTGCCGTGAATGGAGGATGAGCAAAGCACAAAAAGGATGCGGCAGCCGATGTTCGCGTTCGAGTTCGAGACGTCGTTGTAGTTGACGTAGAACAGGCCGTGGTTGGTGTTCTGGTTGTAGTTGCCACCAACGTAGAGGCACGGGTTCGACGAGTTGAAGTTCCAGTTATCGCACGTAACCCAGAACGATGACATCGGCACTGCACAGGTAGCCCCGGTTGGTCCCCGCGCCTACGGCGCGGGTCCCTTATGAGGGGGCTTCGCCCCCTCAAACTCCCCCATTAGGGGAGTTCTTGGAGGCGGCAGCCGATGCCCGCGCCCGAGTACGAGACGCCGAAGTAGTTGACGTAGAACAGGCCGTGGATGGTGTTCTGGTTGTAGTAGCCACCAACGTAGAGGCACGGGCTCGACGAGTAGAAGCTCCAGACATCGCACGAGTACGTAGAATCGCTGCCGTTCGACTGAGAGGGCGCGAACACCGGGAACCCAGCCTGAGAGCGCACGGTAAACCGAGACGGATAACCGCTCGTTAGCGTACCCACGTTCACGCCGTTGGCGCTGTCGCTGAACTGGTTGGGATTCTTGATGACGTTCAGGCCACTGCCGTTGTAATAGCAACCGTCCATCCAGTCGTACACGTTATCCCACAGGCCCTCGATGTTGCGGTACTGGGTGCCGCAGCCGTAGGTGGTGCGGGAGTTCTTCGTGGTGCCGGTATGGTAGGGCATACTGTCGGTGTACCCCATATTCTCGGTGTTGCTGTTGTTACCACAGCCATACCCGATTTTCGCCTGAGAGTTCCAATCGGCGAACTCCACAATGTAGAGCAGCCAGATGGTGAAACGCATCAGGAAGTCCATCTGCCAGATGTTCGCGCCGAGGCTGTGGATGGTGGAGCGAGCATTGGACCGGGTGATATTCGCCTTGGGCCGCTGGCCGCTGGTGGACTTGTTGCTGGACGTGCCGCAGTGATAGCGGCCAATGTACACGACATCGCGCTCGCCCTTGCCGTCGCCCCTGTCTATGTGGGCGGGGGAAACAGAAAAGCCGCTCTGCGCTCTGTCGGCGATCTGGATTTTCAGGCCGTTGCCGTTCTGGGTCAGCTTGTACCAGAACTTCGGGATGGCGACCATCGTACCGCCGGTGCGCTCGCTCTTGACCATGCCCGCCCACGGCTGCAAATCGTCGAAGGGAGAGCTGTACTTACTTACGCCCTGCACATACGGCACGGGGTCAGTGAAGCCCGCCGCCTCATCGGTGCGGGTCCACTTGGTCGTGCTGCTGCCATCCCAGCTCGCGCCGTAGATGTGGACCATGTTGGTCACGTTGACCGTAAAGGTCTTGTTGGCGGGAGCGTTGTGGTTCGTGCCAGCCGCGACCTTTACGGTGACGGTCACGTTGCCCTCATCGAGCGCGGTGACGTTTACCTTGTTGCCGCTGACCGACACGCTGACAACATCGGGGTCGCCGGACGTGGCGGTAATCGCACCGTCGCCCGCACGGGTCACAGTGACGGAGCCGGTAGGCGAATCGCCGTTCAGCGACAGCGAAGTCGGATTGAGGCTCAGAGAGCCAGCAGCCTTGGCAATGCTCCACGCCACGGTCTTGGCGGCGGTCGTGCCGTCGCTCCACTGGTAGCCGGACTTCGGCGTGAAGCTGGCATTGTAGCTGCCGGCGTTGGTGCCGCTGGTCGTGCCGCCCAGTGTCAGCTCGGCGCTGTTGTAATCGTCGAACGTGGGGGTCTGCGCCTGACCGGTGTAGGTCAGGCTCTCGCCCTGAGACGGGATGGCCGCAATGGGGATTTTGACGGTGGCGGTATAGTTCTCGCCGGCCTCCGTCACATTGACCTCTACGGACGCAGAGGTCTTGCCGGAAATTGTGGCGCTTACCGTGTATTTGCCGGCCTTCTTGACCGAGATCGCAGCTACGCCGCTGCCGTTGGCGGTTGCGGTGTAGGCGCTGCCACCGAGGACAGCCTTTGCCTCCGCGCTGGGGGCAGTCGTGACCGTAATGGTCGCGGTGAACACGGCCAGCGTGACTTCATACTGGCCGAAGTACGCGCCGGTAGTCACGGTTGCGGAATACTGCTCGCCAGACGCGGTGCTCGCGCTGACGGTGTACTCCGTGTTGCAGTTCTTGACGCTGACGGAATCCACAAGACCCTCCGGCACGGTGCCGGTCTTGGTGTCTCCCGCGCCGTCAGTAACCGTGTACTGCTGGCCGGCAAAGTCAGCGTCGAACGTGATTTTCAGGACGCACCCGGAACCGCCGCCCCCTTCAAGCGCCTCGTTCGCCTTCTCCAACGCGCTGTTGGCAAGGGCGCGAACCGCTTCAAGCTCGGGACCGCTCACGCCGGGTACGTTTACACTTCCATAGCCCATAGGCTTACTCCTTTCCTTCCTGAATCCGATACTTCACAGAGATGGCCGACGCCGGGACCTGCAAAGCGCGGAATCTGATTTTCCCCGCCAGTGTCTCGCAGGTGGGGCAAAGACCACAGGCGACGGCGACGCTGACGGACGCAGGCACGAGATTGACCCGTACCTCGTCCGCAGCGGTCACGCCGTCCGCCGTGAGGTCAAAATATTTCGGGTAAGCATTGGTGTCGGTGGACCATCCGCTCGCCGGAATCGTGGCCGACACCTCTTGCGATTTATCGGGCTTCTGCGCTTCAAGCTCCTCCAAAGCGTCTGCGGCGGCGACCGCCACTTCAGCGATTTCGGCCTTGGCTTTCAGCGCAAGGGACTTCAGATGGTTCAGTGTTACAACCGACAAAGCAATCACCTCCTAAGTGTTTCTGAACGCGGGCAAGCCCACCACAACCCACCCGTCTGCCCGCTATTCAGGGTCGGTGATTACTCAGCGGGGAAGACCTCGTTGAGCATCTCAGTGACCTCACCGTCTGTGGCGATGTCCACGACGGTGGTGTCGGTGCCGTCAATCTTGATCTTGCCGGCGGTGCTGGCCTCGACCTTAGTCGCGCCCTCGGAGATGCCATCCAGCTTGGCCTTGTCCTCACCGGTCATCAGGCCGTCGGCGCCATCAGCCACGGCGGGCTGATAGGTGGTGTCCTGAGCAGGGATGCCAAGGGCGGTGATGTCGGTCTTCTGCACGGCGGTAGCGTCAGACACATGGCCCCGCCCATCCACAGTAATCTTATACAGGCCGCTCTCGTGGGCGTCATGGGTGGGGTGGGTGTAGTTGTTGGCGCCCTCAGCGATGCCGTCCAGCTTGGCCTTGTCAGCAGCGGACATGGCGCCGGCGGTGGCGGCGGTAGCCACGTCCAGCTTGAAGCCGGCAGCGGTCACGCCCAGACCATTAGCGTTGGCGGTGTCGATCTTGGCAGAGATGACATTGGAGGCGCTGACCTCGATGCCGTTACCGCCGGTGTAGGCATCCACCAGCTCGTTGACGGGCAGGTAGACGTGAGAAGCGGTGTCATCGGCGTTCTTGGAATTCACCACGAAGTCGATGTAGAGGTCGCCAACCTCAGCGCCATCATAGGGCTGGTTGGCGGTCTCGACGGTCTTGATGTCGGCGGAGTTCACGAGGAAGTCCTTGGGGATGTTGATCTTCTCGCCGACCTGAGCGCCATCCTTGGTCAGGTAGTAGGTGGACAGGAAGCCGCTCTCTGCGGTGCCCTGCTTAACCACGCTGTACTCAGGGATTTCGATAGCCTGAAGCTCCGCCTTGGTAGCGTAGTCGGCCTTGATCTTCTGGGCCAGAGACTTCAGATGACCGAGTTTCACGAGTTTGTTGCTGTCGTAGCTCATTTTCTGTTCCTCCTGAAAATTGATTTATATTTGCTCAACGGGCGTCAGGTCTCGGACTGCTCCGAGCCAAACACCTCGTCAAACATCTCGTCTACCTCCGTATCGGAGGCGATGTCCACAGCGGCAGCGCCCATCGGTTCGAGGGTACCAGCAGTGTCCTTAATCTGGTAGATGGTAGAGGTCCCGTTCTCAACGACGGCCAGCACCTGACCCACATAGGCCAGCGGGCTGGTCTGCGCGTAGGTCTGGGCCAAAGCATAAGAGCCGTACACAGAGGTCTTGTCCAGCGGGAAGCTGTCCTGCCGGGAGAAGGCCATAGGGAACTCCATGAAAGCAAAATCAGACGTGGTGTTGTTGATAGCCATATTTCATTCCCTCCTCTCAGCCCAGCGTGACCTTCAGGGTCGCAGCGTTCTCATACGGCACAGCCGGCTCGAACACCCAAACCTTGTAGCTCTGAGCGGTGTAGCCCTCAGCGCCCTCGACGTCCACAGTGGACTGCGCGAAGGTGGAGGTGACATCAGCGTTCATCGCGGTCTCGTTGATGACCTTGGTGACGCCGGTCTTGGTGGCGAGGCAGGCGATGCACACGCGCTGCGCCCCAGCCGGGACGTTGATAGTCAGCGTACCGGCGGCATACGCCTTGCCGGTCTTGGACAGGCCACGGATGTAGTCGCTGTCCAGCGTGGGCTTCTCGGCGGTCGCGCCGTAGAAGACGTTGCGGAACGCGGAGTAACCGCTGGTGGTCTTCTCCTTGGTGCCGGCCGCGATGCTCACAACCGGGTTGGAATCATCGCCGAGGTTGTCCTCGGCGGTAACGCCAGCGCCGTGGGTGGCGATGACCTTGTACTTCAGGCTGGACACGACGCCCTCGCCGCCGACATCGCCAATCTGGAAGCCGTCGCCGCCGTTGTTATCGGAGCCAGCGGTCAGGCTGGCAGCGTCTACGCTGGCGATCTGCTCGGTGCCGAGATCAGTGATGCGCTGCACGACCCAGTTCGAGGCGACAACGCCGGTCTCCGGGCCGTACTGGTAGTTGCCGGGGTTCAGGTTGGCCGCAGTGTAGTTGACGGATGCCAGCTTGGTGCCAGCCTCCACCGCCTTTGCCCCGCTCAGGGTAAAGCCGCTGATGCTGGGCTGGGTCGGGGTACCGGGCTGAAGCCGCTTACTCAGAATCTCAGTGAGGACAGCAGCCACACTCTTGCCCTTGGAGGACAGAGTGCCGGTGGCGTCCTGACCCTTGGTGAGATTGCCGAACTGCGTGTAGTCGCCCGCCAAAGTGATATTCTCCTGCATGATGACCTTATCCGCGTCCACGTTGCCGGTGATGGAAACCCAGTCCTCACCGTCGTAGCGGTAGGCGGTCATCTCGTAGGTGACTTCGCTCACCGTGGTAATCACGATGAACATATCGCCGGCCTTCGGGGCAGGAGCGCCCTCCTCCGCGAAGAACGCGGTGATGACGGAATCGTCAGACGCTTCAAGGTCGGTCTTGGTGCCGGTGTACACCGCACCGCCGCCCACACCTTCGAGCGCCTGCACCAGATCCTCGTCAGTGACGTACCCGTCCAGACTGACGGTGGTATCGTCGAGCAGCTCGACTTCGCCGTCAATCAGGGCATATACGTCGTAGTGGCCGGTGGAGCTGTTCAGCACCAAATACAGCACGTTGTCTTCGGCTGTCTCAGCGCTGGGAACGGCTTCGGCCTTCTCAAAGCGGGCGTGGCCCGCCTTGGAGATCGCGGCGAGATATTCCGTTTTGATGCGGCTCGCCGTGTCCTTCAGGGCTTTTACGTTTACGATTTTGGTTTCGTCATAAGCCATGTTCCGATTTCCTCCTGTTTCTCAGATTACGGTTCGACTTCCTCCTCGGGCGGGAAGACGTCGTCCAACATTTCCTCCGTGTTGCCGGTGGTCGTGACAGCCTCGTCGGGCAGGCCAGAGCCTTCATACGAGAGTGTGCCATCCGGTGTGGTGGAGAAGCCGTCGCCGAGCTTTACGCCGCCCAAGCGGGTCTTAGTTGCTACTGGCAATACATAGGACCCACCTCCTCCGCTGATGTCGCCGGCATTGGACAGCAGCACGATGGTCGCCTCCATGTCCTCCGTCGGCTCTTGCTGCGTCCAGAGCCGTACCGCCCCGGCCAGAGCACGAGATGCCGTGCTCAGACCAGCTGCCTTGGCAACTCCGGTTGCGCTTTTATGCAGGATGACGTTCGGCGTCAGGTCAGCAGTTGCATCCTCGACCGGGAGGTCCAGATACAACTCGCCCTCAGCCCTGTCATCCACGTCATCAAGACCCTCGCTGCTGGCCCAGCCCTCAGCGGGAATCGTGACGTCTACCCATGCCACGCTTCCGCTTCCGCCGCCGGCAATGCCGCCGTGGGCGTTGGGGTCGGAATTGTGGTCGGAAATCATCTGCTGCACTTGGGCGACCGTGGCGATGGCCTCCGGGTCGATAATCGCGGTGACGGCATCCACGTCGCCAACTGCGGCGATGAGGTCGAATGTGGCGAGCTTGCCAACAATGGAGCTGGCAGGCCGAATCCACTCCGGCTCGTTTTCGAGGGACAGGTAGGTGAACGGGACTTCGCCCTCGTCCGGGTCCTCAGCGAACAGCACGATGTTCGTCAGGTAGAAACCCGTCTCCACGTTGTCGCTCTTGATTTGTACCGTGACTTGGCACTCGCCATCCACGGGGTTGGTGACTGCGGCAATCATCGCGTCCATGACGTAACCCGCCGGGCCGGTCATCGTCTTGGGCGTCATGCCTTCGGGAATTTGGCCGCTGCCTGCTGCTGCCCTCGTGTACTTCATTGAGCATCTACCCGCGAGGACTTTTCCAATCAGGCTTACGCCGGTGAGGGAACCGTAGCTCCCGTCTTCAAACTTGGACATAATCGCTCCTCCTTCTTAATCAATTCTTTTGGACTTGATGTGCGTGTGATAGACAGCCCCTCCTGCGCCGTCCTGACGGCCTCTGTGCGCCCTTCTTTCGGAGGGTGGGGTAGAATGTCACAGTGGGCGTCTGAACGGCTCCACGCGAGAGCTGGACGGGCATCTGGGCGGTCCTATCAGCACTGAACGGAGGAGGCGCGAACTTTGCCCCCAAATACCCGCCAAAGTTGACGCCCAGCACTTCTGTGCTTTCTCTGTCTTGGCTCACCGGCACAGCAGACACATCAGTGTCCACGAACGCGCAGTGCAGCAAAGTCAGGTCGTAGCGGTAGGTGCGGTAGGTGCGGAGGTAGAGCCGCATCCCGACGCCGGCCACCAGAATCCGCTTGATGGCGTAGGCGATAGGCTCAATCAGCTCCTCCCGGTCAGGGGAGAGCAGCGCCATGTCCACGTACAGAGCGATTTTGGCCGGGAAAACATCTTCCAGCAGCACATCGCTCTGCTCCACGTCCAGCAGCATTGCCGCCGCCCGGATAACCGTGTCCGTATCGCCACCAGAGAGCTGCGCCATGATTTTCACCTTGATGGCGAGGCGGTAGAACCTATCGTCAGCACTGACCCGCTTGACGCCGAAGTTTGCGCCATAGCGGTCAAGCACAGAGCCACTTGCATAGTCGAGGTCATCCCACAGCCTCACCAGCTCGGCCTGTTCCTCGATGGTTTCAAGGCCCCATGCGAGGATGGAGAACAGCTTGCCGATGTTGGTTTCCAGCGGGAGGCCCAACTGCACATTGTCGTAGTCTTTCCGGCTGTAGGCACTGGTCAGCGCGTACAGCATCTTACTGAGGAACTTGTTGCTCATTCGACCACCACCATATCCTCATTCGTGACCGCCTTCTCGCGGGCCGCGATGGTGATATTCTTCCAGCTGTAGGTCTCCCCGTCAGGGCTGATTTGCAGGTCGAAGTCTACGACGCCTTGGACCCTGAAAACCTCCGTCGGGAGAGCCACGCAGATGACGTTCTGGCCGATGTTCAAGCCGCCGCGCGTGTCGGAGCCGATGTACTCGGTGAGCCGCTGCTTGATTTGTTCGATGCCGTCCAGCGGGAAAGTGTTGTCGGTTTGGAGGTTGAACACCTTCACCCAGACGTTCACCGGCGCGGGCCGGCTGAAACAGATATTCTTGATGTTGCCGGCGGCGTCCACCACCGGCACAGTCACGTTGCCGTAGGTCTGGATGCCCGCACCCTTCCTGCGGTGGATAGCCTTAGCAATTTCCTCATCCAGCCCGCCGTACACCACCAGCTCGATGGAGTGGGGCGGCAGCCCGCTGGCGTTGGTCTCGTCGGTATCGTTTTCCTCGCCGGTCACAGCGATAACAGCCTCTACGTTCTCATAGATCGCGGCGATGATGGCGTCGAGGTTGACGCCGCCAGCGAAGTCAGTGGAAACATAGTACCGGGCGCGGAACTCATCGTCCGTCTCGGTGTTGCGCCCGCCCTCGAACGACATGGCGTTGGACACCGCCGTGATGCCGGTCTTCGGGTTGGTGATAATGGTAATCGTGCCTGCGTCCGTGTTCCCGTCAGGGCCGGCCACAACAGCAGAGGCCGGGAGCGTGATGCTACCGTCGAGGATGACGCCGGACTGAAGCGTGATGTACTGCTGCCCTGCGATGGTCTCCGCAAGGTAGCCTTCCGGGACCTCCGTGCCTATCTCACCGGTAAAGGTGAGGTAGCCCACGGCTTTCTGCGCCCCGAGCAGCCGTAGTCCGATGGCCCGTCCGAGGTTGTACAGGCTGTGGCCTACCGCCGTGTCCACGAACCGGCTGTTGTAGACGTCTTCGAGGGTGGAGAACAGGAGGTTGAGCATCCAAGCGTAAATCCGCAGGAAAATACCCAGCGGAGAGCGCACGGTCAGGTTGGCTTTGGAGCCGAACAGCTCACGCGCTTTGTATTCGAGCGCGTCCAGCAACTCTGCGTAGGTGGGGCGTCTGAAACCGGCGTCAGTCAGGCCCCAGTCTGTGGTTTTCGCCATTATGCTGTCACCTCCAATGTGATGGTCTCTTTATTGACGAGCGTCGCGGTGAAGGCCACCGAGACGCTCCTGCCGTCATAGGAGACGGTCATCGAATCAATGCGGGAAACGTCCGGCTCCTGAAAGATGGCCTCCCGCATGATTTCCTTGATTTCTTCCTCGTCCACGTCGTTCTGGTTGACGCCAAGAATCCGTTCATAATCGGTGCCGTGGACGGCATCGGCGAAAAACTCGGCCTTCCACGTCAGCAGGGCGTGTCGGACGTTCTGGACTGTGGTATCGCGGTCAAAAATCTTCGTGAAATGCCCCTCATCGTCCAGCACCAAGTCGCGGGTGTCGGGGTCAATTAGCAGGGTCATGTTTTCCATGCGCCACCACCTCCTATACAGGCTGCCCGGTCATGCCGCCGGAATCGCCGGGATGGGTGTGGTGCGCCCCGCTGACACGTTCCTCAGCCACGATGTCCTTCGAGGCCGTGATTTGGCCTTCCACGTGGACGTCGCCCTTGATTTGCACCCCGCCCTTTGTGACCGCAACATAGACGCTGCCATCATCCGCTGCGAGGACAAGGGCTTCGCTGGGAAGACCCTGCACCGTGTAGCTGCCCGCCACGATGCCGCCGACGAATACGGCATCCGTGGTGGCATGGTTACGTTCGGTGAGCGGCTGGGCCTCTTTCGCCCCGCTCACGGTGCTGTCCATGTCGTGGTCGAGGTAGAGCACCACGCCCACGTCGCCCGCCTTAATCCACGGGCGAATGATGAAACCGCCGCTGCGGGTGCAAGCGACGGGGATGCTCAGAATAGGCGGCTGGCTCTCATATTTGCCGTTCTGCAAGTGCTTGGACAGGGGCTGGACGTCAACCGTCATTTTGGCTGGGTCGAACGCCGTCACTGACACGACCGCCGCCACACAGATGGATTCTGCCAGCCGCCGGTCGTGAATCTGCTGGTAGTTGTAGGGCTTTACGTTCGGCATCGGCTCACCTCCTAATACGGCCTCAGCTCCATCGAGGTCTCCCAGTCGCTTGTCCTGCCGCCGCTGTGCTTGCCTTCCACGACAATGAAGCGGCCATTCAGGTCAGCCGACTGAATTTTGATGACCTCTGCGGTAGCCACCCGGTAATTGAGCAGACAGGAACGGGAGATGGTGTCCTCATCCCGGTCCTCGCCTGTGGTCTGAGAGTTCAGGTCGGTCTCCACGGGAATCTGCACTTTCTCCTCATCGGCCCGGAGCAGCCCGTTGGCCGGTGTGAGCGTCAGGCCGTTGTCGATGCCGTCATCGGCCTTGGTAATGTAGATTTGCCCGGTAGTCCGTATGATAAAGCGGCTCTTGCACTCGTTCACCACGATCTCCGTCAGCACCTGCTTCAGATTGCCCCGGCAGACCCGGCCACGCGGATAGCTCACATCGGTGGTCAGCTCGCATTTCGAGACCTCGACGCCGAAGATGTTCAGCAGGTCTTTCACGATGGCTGACGCCTTGGAGTTCTGCACGTAGGTCTTGTTGATGAGCTTGCCGAGAATCTCGTCGGCGCAGGGCTGGACGGTCAGCGTGGAGGTCCAGTCCGTGTTGGACTGCTTGTGCTTCAAGCCGACCACTTTTCCAATCAAAATGCAGCCAACATCGCCCTCGTACCCGGCATTCAGGATAACCGGGTCATTCTTCTTGATGTTGGCGCGTGTGTTCGCGGAGAGGTTCGTCACCGTCACCGTCGCCACCGGCGGCTCATCGCTGTCATCAAACGGGATGCTGAACTTGAAGTCCAGCTCGCCGAGGGTGTACTTCTTGTTCCCGATGACCAGCGTGGCCTCCCGAATCCAGAACGCCATCTCACTCCACCCGCCTTTCGTAGAGGTAGAGCTTTACTTCCTTGCCGAAGTTCTCAGGCGTCACCTCGGAAATCTCCTCGCCGGTAATGCAGACGGGTATGATGACCGGCAGCGGGAACCGCTCGTCTTCCACGACGTTGAACAGCGCCCTGCCATACCGGATGATTTCTCCGAACACAAGCACGTCACCGTTGAGGTCGAGAAGGTCAACGGTGAAGAACTTCCCGACCTCGTTGTACTTGACGGTGAACGTGTACGTCTTATCCGTCAGCTTGATAGAAAAAGAGTACGGCACCTTCGACACGTCGATGTCGATGTACTCAACGTCTTCGTTCAGGTCAATCAGTTGCAGCGCCATACTCCATCATCTCCTTATCCTGCTGCCAGACCGTCGTAGCCGCCCGTGCTCCGCGTCAGCGGGGCAGAGCTGCTCGGCGTGTCGTATGCCTCCCTGTAACGCTCCGCGCTTGCAGAGCTGACCGATTGCAGGGAGGCGGTGGTCATTCCCATGCTGGCGGTTTTCGCCAACTGCTGGTTGTCCGTCTTGCCGGCGTCCTGACTGGACATCAGGACTTCGGAATCCATCGGCACAAACTCAGACGATACCAGCTTTACCTGTTTCAGCGTGGCCGAGAAGGACGCGCCGTTTCGGTTCTTGTAGCTGCGGTCAAACTTCAGGCTGGTGAACACGAGGTTCGCCATGCGGGTCACGCCGGTGTACGTGATGATGTCACGGGATTCCCGCATGGCCTTCAGTGCGTTGATGGCGCTGTCACCGCCCACGATGGTGCCTGAAATCGTAAGTTGGCCCGCAGCGTTGTTCACGTGGTCGTTGATGTCAGCCCCATCCTCCACCGGGTTGGAGGTCACGGAGCTGCTGTAGCTCTCGCTCTCTTTCTCGACCACGCCGTTTTCAAAAGGCACGAAACGGACCGTTCCGCCCTTTCGCCCGGTGAGCGTATAAGCCATTTCGACACCTCCTTAGAAGGAATACTGGTTCTTCAGGGACATCTGCTGCAACTCCTCCTCGCGGAACTCGTCGTACAGCTCACGGACGGTATCGCGCAGAGAATCGCGCATATTGTCCACGGTTTCCTCGGAGACTTCGCCGTACACGTTGACCGTGATGGCCGGCGCAAAGGCCGGCGCGGGAGAGCCGCCGTCCGTGGGGAAGTCCGGGTCGCCAGTGTCTATGTCAACCGGCTGCGGCCTATCACCAGAGCCGCCCTCGTCGCCCGCAGGGGCGGGCTGCTCGGGGCCGGTGACTTGGGTGACGCCCACGCCGTCGGCCAGCAGCCGCAGCAGCTCAGGGCTGACCATGATGACCTGTGCGACCTGTCCATTGACAGCCGCCGGGTCGAAGCCGTTGACCACGGGGTTGACGCCATAAGTGACGTCATCCACCTTCGGCGCGTTGACAGACGGCAAGTTGAACTCGGTGGGCATAGCACCCTCGATGCCCTTCTTGACGCCGCCCATCGTCTTCTCAAAGCCCTCGCCAACACCGAGGGCCATGTTCTTACCTACTTGGTCGGAGAATACGGTGGACGGACTGTGGATGCCCAGCAAGCCCTTCACGCCATTAACGATGCCGCTGAAGAAGCCTTTGACCTTATCCGTTATCCAGCCAATCATGGACGAGATACCTTGCCAGATACCTTGCACGATGCTCTTGCCCACGTTGACGATACCGCTCATCAGCGCCCCGATGCCGCTCACGATTGCCGAGATGATTTGCGGCAACTGCGCCACGAGCTGCGGGATGGCTTGAATGATACCGCTTGCGAGCTGTAGCAGGAGCTGGACGCCGGTTTGAAGAATCGTAGGCATATTCGCTACCAGCGTGTCTGCAATCGACGTGATGATGGCCGGTAGCTGTTCCAGCAGAGCTGGGATAGCCTGAACAATTCCCATCGCCAAGTTCGTCAGGATCTGGATGCCCTGCTCCAAGATGAGCGGCATATTCTCCGTGAAGAACGTGATGAGCGATTCGATGATGACCGGGAGCTGTTCAAGCAGCAGCGGCACCGTATCTACGACGCCTTGCACGAGGTTCATAATGATAGTCGCGCCCTGTTCCAGAATCAGCGGTAGACCCTCCGTCAGCGCCGCGATGATGCCGTCGATGATGAGGGGCAACTGCTCGATGAGCTGCGGCAGAGCGGTCATAATGCCCTCTGCCAACCCGCTCAGGAGCTGCATCCCTGCGTCAATCAGCATCGGGATGTTGTCGATGAGCGAAGTCGCCACCGACACGATGGCGTTCACGAACTCCGGGATGAGCGTCGGGAGCATCTGGCCCACCGACGTAATCAAGGTGTTGACCAACTGGATAGCCGCGTCTGCGATGACCGGCACGTTCTCGACAAGGGTTTGCGCTATCATCAGCACGGCGTTTACAGCCACCGGAGCCAGCTCCGGCAGCAGCCCGATGATAGAACTCAGCACCTCGTCAAAGATACCCGCCACCGCTTCGAGGATGGGCGGCAACAGCCCGCTGATGGCGGGGATGGCCTGACCCAGCGCCTCCGGCAGCGCAGACGCGAGGTTCTCAACAATCGGGGTGACGTTCTTCACCACGTTACTGAAGTTCTTTGTGACGTCGTTCACCAGCTTGCCGATGTCGGCGTTCTCGTTGCCGAGGCCGGCGAACAGGTTCTGCATGGCCGCCTTCGTGCTGGCCCACGAACCGCTGATGGTCTCAGCGGCCTCCTTCGCCGTGGTGCCGGTAATGCCCATCTCCGTCTGGATGACGTGGATGGCCTCGGTCACATCGGCAAAGGAGTTGATGTCAAACGTGGTTCCAGCGAGCTTGCCGGCGTCTGCCAGCAGTCGCTCCATCTCGGTCTTTGTGCCGCCGTAGCCGAGCTTCAGGTTGTCCAGCATATCGTAGTTCTGCTTGGCAAAACCCTGATAGGCGTTCTGGATGGTCCCAAGGTCGGTGCCCATCTTGTTCGCGTTGTCGGCCATGTCCGTGATGGCCTGATTCGCTACGTCGGCGGCAAGGTTGGTATCACCGCCGAGGGAGTTAATCAGGCTCGCGGAAAAGCTGGTCACGAGGTTCATGTACTCGTTGCCAGACATACCGGCGGTCTGGAAGGCGTTTGATGCGTACTGCTGCACCTTCCCGGATGCGTCCTTGAACAGCGTATCGACGCCGCCGACAAGCTGCTCATACTCGGCGTAGGCCGACACAACGGCCTTGCCAATAGCAACAGCGCCGGCGGCAGCAGCGGCGCTCACCGCGCCGATTGCCGCCCCAGCGCCCTTCAGGATTCCACCAAACTTACTGAGTTTTCCACCGGAATCATCTGCCGCGTCCCCGAGTTCGGAAACGTTGCGGCGAGCCTCTCCTGCGGCAGCGCCCAGCTCGCCGGTTGCGTTCTCGGCTTGCTGGGCGCTGCGGGCCATTTCAATGAAACGGCTTTTCGCGTTCTGGATGGCGTTGCCCAACCCGTTCTTGATGGTCGAGATTGGGTGGGCAAACTTGTTCCCGATTTCCGATGCGCTGGACGCTACGCTGCTGACAAACCCTTTGGCCTGTCCAGTGACATAGCTGAACGCCCCTCCTACGCCGGAGCGCAGGGAGGACGAGAAGCTGTTGCCGCTGTCGATGCCATCAAGGAACGAACTGCGGAAGGCCGAACCGACGGACCTGGCCTGTGTCTGAACGCCGCCGAGACTGCTCGTTACGTTACGGATGTTCGATTCAGCCTGAGAGGTATCAGCGTCAATGTTGATTGTGCTGCCGCCCAGACCGCCGAGGTTGCTTGTGATATTTCGTATGCTCGCCTCTGCCTGAGAGGTATTGGCCTCAACATTGATGCTATAAGTCAGACTGCGGGCCTCATCCACGGTTCATCCCTCCCTTCGGTCAGTCTTTTTTGCTCCACTCGGTCTGCCAGAGGATGCGGGCCTGTTCAGCCTCTGCGAAGTCGAACAGGTCCATAGCCTTCAGCTCTGAGTAGCTGATGCCGCTCATGCAAAAGACCATCCTCCACAGACGCTCATTGTTACGCGCACGGCGCTCTGCGGTCTTAGGATTTATTTCGCTCCGCAAGAAAGTTCTCGATCTCGCGCACCAGTTCACTCGGTGTAGCGAGGTCATCCTGCTCGTCGAAGTATTTCAGGCCGCCCTTGGCTACCTCAGCCGGTGCGGTGACGCAGCCCTTGATAAGAGCGTCTACATACTTCGCGGTGTTCTTTCTGCCGTTGGCGGGGTTGATGTACAGGTCGGTCAGGTTGGAGTACCAAGAGTAGGTCACGCTCTGAAGCTGATAGTCAGTGCCGCCCACGGTTACGGTTTTTGTACGGGCCATAAGGTCGTGTCCTCCTTCTCGCGCGCGTGCGCGCGTATAATTTGCGCGGATTAGGCGAATTAGGGACGTGTGTTTTCCTCTAATTTCTCTAATCCCTCTATTTTTAGGTGTATTTAGTTATCAATGTTCCAATGTTCCATTTGATAGATAAAACCTGAAAAAAGTGAGTAATATCAAGGGTTTTCGCGTTTTTGCAAGTGGAACATTGGGTGGAACATTGACGGAACAACGGAACATTCGAGGTGGAACATTGGGTGGAACATTGCTCGACTTTGCGCCCTGACTTTCGACTTTCGTGTCTAAATCACGACTTTAATTCAAATGTTCCAGTCAATGTTCCACCTGTGTTCCGGTTGGGCTGGGGTCAATACAGGCCCCATTCCGCGAAAGCCTCGAAGCCTCCCACGGACTGAATGTACTGGCGGGCGATCTCCACGATTTCCTCGTAGGGCTTTCCGTCGATGGCGTCATCGCCGATGGCGCAGCACAGCTCGACAGGCTCGCCGGTCTCCTGTGCCTTCAGAAAGGCGTAGATGTTGACGGACACATCCGCTTTGGACAGGTCCTTTCCGTGCAGCCCGCCGCCGGTGACGGAATCGGCCATGTCAGAGCCGAGCTTGCGGTTGGTCGCGCCGGTGTCCACGTCGGTGCCGCCGGTCCAATCGCCCAGCGGATTGATTTCCGCTGTCGGGTACAGCTTCTCGATGTCAGCCTTCGCCGCGTTGCTCTGGCAGATGATGAGCCGGTCATCGTCGAGGATGTACTTGCCGTCGAACGGATGGGCGGCGTAGATGTCGCGGGCAATCGCCGCGAGCGTCTTCTGCTCGTCCGTGAGCGGGACACCTTTGAAGATGCCGTTGTCGCCGCAGCGGAACCCTTCGCTCTGGTTGTTTGCGAGGTGGGTGTCCTGCGGCACGATGGTCAGGTCAACCTGGATGAGACCTGCGATGCGCCGGATGGCGTTGTGGATGGCTCTGACTGCCTCCGGCATGAGCAGCGGAGCAGAGGTCTCAACAATGACGTGACACACGCCATGCCCGATGAGGACCTCCACCGCGATTTTCGGGTCAGGCTGGACCTGATAGGCCAAATCCACAATCGCGCCGGCAATGCGGTCAGCGATTTTGTCCGGGTGGGACGGGTTTACTTTCTCAATCATGAATAGCCTCCTAACTGCCCAGCTCAGTTACTGAGCATGATGTCAGGAATCAGGAAGATGATGGTCACATCTGCCGCTTCCTTCGCTCTCGCCCTGTCGGGCAGCTTGGACACCATGACGTTTTGTGCGAAGAACATAGAACCGCTGTCGTTGGCATCCGTGATGGCGAGGTTTGCCATCACATTGCGTTCCGCGCACTGTTCGAGGAAGGCTACATCGGGAGAATCCTGCTGAAGCGTGATGGTCAGCTTGCCGGCCTTGTTCGCGTTCAGGATGTAGGTGCTGTCGCCCTTCACACCCTTCTTCAGCGTGACGTTATCCTCGTCGCGGGCGAGGGTAAACATACTGTCACCGAACATACGGAGCTGCCGGTTGTTGTAGGTGATATTCACCTTCATGGGGTCATAAGTCTGCAACATGATTTCTCACTCCTTCCTTACAGCGACACACGCAGGACGCCTTTGGTTTTTACCTGATGCACAGCGCCGGACAGCAGAGCCTCCCAAGTGATGTCAGGCATCACACGGTTGCGGCGCTGCTCATCGGTGCTATCCGCGTACTTCGGGATATTGATGGTGAACACGCCGGCGCGGGTCTCCGCGTCTCTGGCGATGATGTTGTGGTCTTCGTCCGCAGCTTCGGCAAGAGCCTGCGCAGGGGCGGTGGCGATAAGGCCAAACCCGTCATCGCCGTAGTTAATGTTGGCGTTTTCCAGCAGCATATCGTAGAGCAGATCGCGCATCCGCTTTGCAATCCAGTCCGCGCCGAGCACGATGTCAATGAACTCACCATCGAGGCAGGTGCCGTCCTTAACATACTGCCGCTTGTACTCCTCCGTCAGATAGTTGACGTGGTTTTCCAGCAGCGCATCCCGCTCGCCCTCAGTGAGCTTGGGCAGGGAGATGAGCTTCTCGCCCTCGCTGGTATCGGCGTTACCGTCCTGCGGGCGCTTGAACTTCCACGTCACGGACTTCGGGTAAAACGGACCGACGTTGCCGGTGTAGGATGCGTCAGGCTCCTCACTCAGATACTGCTCATCGGTGTAGATGACCGCAGCGCGGGAGGTCACACTGGCAAACTTCTTGTTGCTGGTCTGGCCCATGTAGAACTTCCGATGGTCCTCAACGCCAGCACCCAGTTCAGCCTCGGACGGCTCGCTGGCCTCCGCGAACTTGGCAAGGGCGATGACGTACTCATCTTCGTCCCGGTCAGTCAGCAGGTAGTACCAATCATTGTCTACGTCAGACTGGAACTGCTTGATGGCGTTGATGAGGTTATCAGCGGCACTCACCGTGTCCGTGCCATTCACGAACTCGGCAGCCGCCTCGACCACCACAGGGGCGCTCAGAAGCTCATCCTCGAAGACGTCCACCATCTCGGGAATGGTGTCAGCCTCGCCGCCCTCAGTGGCGGTGTAGCGCACCACAGCGCCCTCAACGGCAGCAGTGTAGGTCGTGCCGCCCTTGGTAAAGCTGGTATCGGCGAACAGAGCTGCAAGCTGCTCTGCGGTTGTGACAGCATCAGTAGTCGTGATTTCGACAACTGCCTTGTCATCCCCGCCAATCCGCGCCCACAGGGTCTTGCTGGCCTCGATGGATGGCGCACCAGCGAACGTCACGGCAAAGGAGGCCGTGGTCGCAGGAGACGCGCTGGGCGTGGCAAAGCTCACAATCTTGAACTTGTCCAAAAGGGTTTCCGCAAGGGTGGTCTTGCCCTGATTGAACAGGGTGGTCGCCTTGCGAACGATTTTTGCATTGGGGCAGGGGCCGTCAGGCCCGTAGACAGCCTCAACGCTTGCTACGTCGCGGTACGTATCAACCGGGTATTCGCCGGTGGTAGACACGAGCAGGATGTCGAGGCTTTCCTTCTCGGTGGGCAGCGCGTCCCGCTGCACCACGACGATTACGTCTTTTGCCATAAGGCGTTCCTCCTTCTTAGGTTTTGATGTCTCCCGGGGTGGCTCCCGGACGCAGCACAGTGGTGGTCGGCACTTCGTCAGTCCGCACATAGGAAATGCGAATGTCGAACCCGTAGCGGCGAACGGAATCCTCCACGAGAAAACTGGTGCGATTTGTGACAGCGCCCACGTTGCTGATAACGATGTCCCCGTGTTCGGTCGAGAGACTGCGCCCGTTCAGCAGGAAAAAGCCATGGGCTTTCTCACACAGCGACAGCGCCTCGTCTTCTCCGAAGACGTACCCGTCATCAGTATCACGGTTCATACTGCAAAAGGTGAAGGACAGCGTGGCTGATACCGGCTCAGAACGAACCAGCTTAAACTCATCGCCTTCGCCCACCACCTCCCGCAGCCCGAACCAGTGGTCAGAGATGCGCGGAGCCAAAACGCTGTAGTAGCAGTACGGGAATTCCGGTATATCTGCGATTTGCTCGGAGAGGTTGACCGGATGCCCGAGATGGGATTCCAGCCCCGCTACAATCGCGTTCCGCGCCTGTTCAAATGTCATGTCTTCTTCACCCCTTCCACAAGATAGCGGTGCATCGGGTGGATGGAGTTGTGGGACAGTTCTTGCTTGACGGTGTACTGCTGACCGTCGTATGTGTCGAGGATGATTTGCCCAGGCTCAATGTCCACGGGGTCATTCGTATAAAGTTTCTGAGAGTTCTGCGTGTACGACCCTTCCGGCAACTGTTTCCAGTCCAGATTAGACAGCGGCATCACCACGCCCAAGAAGGACGTAACCGTTTCTTCAACTGGCTTGGACTGCCCACCGGGGCCGCGCACGTAGGTACGCTTTATGACCGTCAGGGTGTGCAGCAACGCCCTCGGAAGTCTCGGAGTGTTATAGAACATAGGTCATTCCTCCACTTTGTAGGCGATGCGATCCCGGATGTGCGTACCGGTTTCATACAGCGTGGTGTGCTGCGTCTTCTTGGAAAAGTTGGACGGTGGCTTGACCCGGTTATCGTCGATGAAGTTCTGCACCATCTGCGCTGCCTGAGCGCCGATGGCGTTCGCGGCGGCTGTCGCTGACGCCCTCCCGTCAATCACCTTGTTCACCTGTTCGGAAACAAGGGAGCCGAGCTTCTCCCGGTCAGCGTCAAAGCTGGCACGGAGGAAAGAGCGTTCCGGCATCTTTTCGGTGCCGTACTCATGGATTTGAGCCACTTTCAGGACTTCGGAATCTACCTCACCAACGATGCCGACCACAATCTTCTTGCTGGACATCTCATCACAGGCGGTCTTCAGCCGCATGAAGTCAGACAGAATGACGTCAACATTCGGCATATCAATACCTCCTGTACAAGTTGATGAGCTGCTTCCACGATTCCGGGACGGACTTATCAAAGTTCCACGTAACGTCGGAAATGGAGAACGAAGACAGACCCTGAGAGCCGTTCTGCAAGTTGGTGTAGGCTTGGGAGACCATATCCCACAGCAGCCCTTCAAGGTCCGAAGGCAAGGTCTGAGGGTCATCATCTGTGGCATCTTTCGGCAGGACATAACCAGCCGTGTAGCTCACCTCGATGACCCTCATGGGCGCTACGATGTCGTAGGCCAGACCCCTTCGATACCCGGCCTTTAGCCATCCCTTATCTCGGTAGATGACCCCGATTTCTCCGGTCTGAGCGTAGTCATAGGTTTCCGGGTCAACAATCTTGCCCTCCTGCTTGACGTACTCGACGCTGATGATGGGGTACTCCAACAAGACGAGTTCCTGCTGGCCGTCTGCGTCATACCACTGGTGGTACGAGTGTCGGCCTAAATGCCTGCCGATTTGCCGCTCGATCCACGATGAAGCTCTGTTAATCAGCAGCGTGATAATCTCATCCGTTCTCTCGTCTTCGATGTCTGCAAGACCCAGCATCAGCTTCATCCGGTCGAGGGTCGTTAATGCGTTATCTGCAAGCATATAGACCTCCTATGCGGACAGGCGGCGATTACTTCTCGCCGCCTGTTTCCGTCTTCTTATTCACTTCCGGTTTCTTGACCTCCGGCGCGGGAGCCGCAGCCGGGGTCTTTGTGGCGCTGGGACCGGCAGCCTTGTTGCTGGTCGGACCCACAGGCTTATAAATCCTCGGCATGGTACGGCCCTCCTTACACGGGCTGGACGTGCTTGTCGCCCAGCACGACGGCCAGCGTGGTGCTGGTAGCAGCAGCGCCGGACGCGGTGATTTTCACGTAGTTCTTCAGACCGAGCAGGTCGATGTCGATATTCACGACGTCGCCCACTTCCAGCTCCTCGGTGGTGAAGGTGCCGCCTTCGGTCTGCTTCTCGGGGAAGACCAGCTTGTCTGTGACGGCCTCGTAGGAGCTGTTATCATCACTGTGAGTGATGGTCAGGGTCAGCGCGCCAGCAGTGCCGATGACCGCGCCGATGACACCGGACAGAAACCCGGTCCTGTCGAGGGCTGCGCCGGAAGTATAGGGCTGAACCTTGACGTTCTGAATCAGTTCTCTTTTCATCTTAGGCTACCTCCTGTTTTGATTAGACAGGAACAGCGACCTTGGTCGCCACAGCGAAGCTCTCGTCGTGACGGAGGCCGGTGTCCACGTTGTTGATGGCACGAATCAGGGTCTGGTCGTTCTCAAAAGCAGAGACCAGATTGCCAGCATCATCAGTCCACGCACCCTCGCGGCTGGTCTCGATTTCGAGAGCGCCCTGCTCGCCGATCACGAGGTCATTCCAGTTGCCAAAGATGATGGAGGTCTTGCCGCTGGCAGTTTCCAGCAGGTTGGTGGTGCGGTAGGGGTAGCCCGCCAGAGTGCCGTTCTCGTTCATCTCCTGAGCGAAGATGAAGCCGCCCACGTTATCGCGCAGGGACTTGAAGAACTGCTCCACGCTGGTGTTGAACACGAAGCCCAGACCGTCAGCGTAGACGTTGTTCTTCAGGACGGAGGCGATGAGGTAGTTGGGGAAAGCGGCGGTCAGGACGCCAGCAGAGCTGGCATACAGCTCATCCAGCGCGGTGACGTCGATGTTCTGAACGCCCTTGTTCTTGGTGATACCCAGAGGCTGGAACTCGCCACCGGTGCCGTTCAGAGCACCCCAGTCAACGCCCAGAGCCATCTGCTTGGTCACGTCCTGACCGACGATGACGTCATTATCAAAGTTGGTGGAGCGCAGCAGGTCGTTGCTCATGGGGATGAGAGCGGTCAGCTTCTTCGCGGACAGCTTCAGGTTGCCGAACTTGGGAGCACTCTTGGGAATGGCGCGGTTCTCACCGGTGAACATGGCGCGGGAGCCGGTCTTGATTTTGGGGATGTTCAGGTTGCCGTTCGCCATACCGAGCCTACGAGCACCAAGGCTGTAGATGACAGTCGCGGGGTACAGCAGCTCGATAATCTCGTTGGCATACACCTCGGGGACCAGATAGCCGCCGTCGGTGGGAGAGGTCACGGACAGAGCCTTGAACTCACGGGCCATCTCTGCATCGCCAAACTTGCGCTCGGCGGTGAAGGCAGCGCGGTCAATGTCGCCACCGGAAGCATGGATGCACTTCACAGCGCGACCAAACATACCGTAAGCAGCCTTGCGGCGCTCGGGGGCAGACATGGATGCGATGCGGGCCTTGAAGCCGCTGCCGCCGTTGCCGTCACGGGATGCGCCGGTGGACAGGAACAGGCTGGCGTACTTGCGCTGGGGCGCAGCCTTGGGAGCACCAGAAGCGGAAGGACCGGTAGCGCTCTTGCCTTCGCC